>Ga0154462_177_pt1 | contig 43113 bp, 39 predicted proteins | sample RifGroC2_FD_105655 | JGI IMG/M metagenome (GOLD analysis project Ga0154462, IMG submission 105655) | Spirochaetes bacterium GWC2_52_13
GGGTAATATTGAAGGAATCTTGTAACAGAATCAAGGCAATTTGCATTGGCGATGATGTAAAAAAAAGAAATTGATATTTTGAAAATGGAGCGGTACAATCATCCGGTGTGACCGATGGTTGGAGGAACCGGTATGAAACTGATGGTGTTGGTCGGAAGTGGCGATAGGATCGGTCTGTTGACGTTGCCATTTCTGGTGATTGGTCTGATCCTGAATATGCTCTTTCCTTCGCTGTTCGGCGTCGGTGGTCCTCCAAGTTGGTTGCGGGTGATTTCTATCATCATCCTGGTCCCAGGTATCGCAATCTGGATTTGGACTGTAGCCTTAATTCTCATCCATGTGCCCAAAAAGGAGTTGATAACCACCGGACCGTACTCGTGGGTCAAGCATCCGTTGTATACGAATATGGCAATATGTGTATTGCCCTGGTTCGGTTTCTTGTGCAACACATGGCTGGGAGTTTTGGTAGGCATTGTCATATATGTCGGTTCCAGACTGTTCTCACCACGTGAAGAGACTATGCTCTCGAAGATTTTTGGCAAAGCCTGGGACGATTATGTCGGCAAGGTACGGATTCCATGGCTCTAATCGACAATCCGGTCACTTGGCCAGCAACATGTCCCCATCCTTGATCCAGCCCTTCTTGCGCATGGCATAACTGAACATGAGGGACAAGAGGGCCGGCAGTACGATATGCATCAGAAGGATTTGCGGCCAGGCCTGCTCCCCCATGACCGCGATCGCATTGAATTGTCCGACCAATCCGCTGGTGCCCATTCCGGCTCCTGAGCTGTTGTTCTCCATCTTGAATACCACGGTACTGATCGGACCGAGGATCGCAGCCGTCAGGGTAGGTGGAATCCAGATCAACGGATTCTTTACGATATTGGGAATCTGCAGCATGCTCGTTCCGATTCCTTGGCTGATCAACCCGCCGACCTTGTTCTCCTTGTAGGAACTGACAGCGAATCCGATCATCTGGCTGCTGCAACCGACGACCGCAGCTCCTGCGGCAAGTCCACTCAGGCCGAGGCTGATGCATATCGCGGCACTGCTGATCGGGAGCGTAAGGATCATTCCCACGACAGTGGATACGAGTATGCCCATCGGCAGGGGATACAACGTGGTCAACGCGTTGATGAAATTTCCCAGATAGGTCATGAGTGCCGCAATCGGTGGAGCGATGAAATGGCCGACGAGCGAACCGAGCAGAATGGCCGTCAACGGAACAACGATGATATCGACTCCCGTCTTGCCTACGACCTTCTTCGCCGCTTCAGCGGCAGCCAGTCCGGCGAGCATTGCTCCGACCGGTTCTCCGAGTGCCATGCGGATGATGGTGGTTCCCTCGCCCATGACGAAGGTTCCTCCACCGATCGCTCCGGTGACAGCGCTGCAGATGATACCCAGCGGTGGAGCTCCCACGGCGATCGCGACACCGACTCCGATAGCGGGGCCGGTGAGGTATTGGGTCACCATGCCGATCTGCTCCAGCAGGAGGAAGCTGGTGTAGTGGCCGATTTGCTTGATGATCAGACCGATTATCAAGGAGGCGAACAATCCATGGGCCATGCCGCCGAGTACCTGGACAATATATGCTGCAGCCTTGTGTTGGGTCATGGGGAACTCCTAATTGTCGGTTGCTTCAATTGAGACGGGTCGTGGGAAGATTCCGGATTGCCAAGACTGTGACCGAACCCTCACCGAACACTCCTTCCATATAGGCGCTATAGTCTTTCGTCCGTTCAACCGGTGTATACACCTGTATGGTTCCGGCAAACCCTCCGCCGTGGACCCGGCAGGCACCGGATCCTTCCAGGAACCGTTCGGTCATGGCAAGTGCCACGGGCAGCCCCTGTTCCTTCGCAACACTCGTGCTATAGAGGTTTTGGAGAAATTTGAATGAACTGTCGCCCGATTCGTTCACCAAGCCAAGATAGGTCCCCATATCCCGGTTCTGCAATGCGGAGAGCATCTTGTCCACCCGTTCGTTCTCGGAAAGATAATGGTATGCGCGGAGGATGGCCCGATCGTTTTGCACATGCTGCCGCACTGCCGAAAGCGAATCCATGAACAGGCCGAAGGGAACATCGCGCAGGACATCCCGGTCGAAGCATGCGGCTACGGAACGCATTTCCTGGGGAATCGCGGCATAGTCGGGGGTCAGGTCGGCGTGGTTTCCACCGGTATCGACAACCAACAAGTCGTAGCCCAGCTCCCTGAAATTGCAGGAAATGGGGGTAATGGAAGGATGCTCGGGGTGGGCGAAATCTATGCCGACCACGCCACCTTGTCCGCAAGCGATCTGGTCCATGAGTCCCGAAGGTTTTCCGAAATAATTGTTCTCGGCGAATTTGCCCAAGATAGCCAAATCGATAGGTTCGAGGATATCCCTGTTGTACAGGTTGTTGAACAATGTCGCGACCAGCACCTCGATTGCAGCGGATGAGCTGAGTCCCGAACCTTTGAGGACACTCGTGCTGGTATTGGCCACAAACCCACCGATCTTCAGCCCCCGTTCGAGAAAACCCGCCGCTATGCCACGGACAAGGGCATCGGTCGTTCCCTTCTCCTCCTTGCGGAATGAGGTATCCCGCAAATCCACCGTAACCGGCGGGAATCCTTCCGAGACCAGTATCGCCATCGGTTCGGAAACCGGTGTCGCCACTGCTATGGTATCGAGATTTATCGTGGCGGCGATGACTTTGCCGAGATTGTGGTCGGTATGGTTTCCGGCCAATTCGGAGCGTCCGGCGGTGCTGAACAGTCCGGTCTGCGCATTCACACCGGTACTGGAAGTCCCGTGATGTGCGGACAGGAGTCTCATGAAGCGGGAAGCCTGTTTTTGTGCGTCGAAACCGTCGCCATAGAGTCTGGGCAACAATTCGGTGAAACGATCACCCTGTATGAAGGCTTCCAATCGGTCCTGTTCAGCCATAGCGTCCCTCCCATATACCTATTGGACGATATCGGTCGACACCGGTCATGTCAAGTAAATCGTCATCGGTACCAGAAGGTACGGTTGTTGCGGTACTGGCGGGGGCTCATGCCCATGACTTTCCTGAATTGGCGGCTGAAGTAGTTGGCATCGTTGAAACCGGTCGCTTCCGAAATGTCTCCCATGGTCAGGTCGCTGGCCCGTATCAGGCGGCAAGCCTGCTCGATCCGCCGCTGGATATGGAATTCGACGGGGGAAAGGCCGGTGGCATTCTGGAAATGCCGGTTGAGCGTACTGGCGGACATGTTTGTCAATTCCATCAGTTCCTTGGTATTCACCGGACGGTCGGTATGTGCCTCCAGGTAACTGAGGGCGTCGGCGATACGCATGATGGTCTGGTTGTCCTTGCGTGGATGTTCCGCATAGATTCTGAAGAGCAGCACCAGCAGATGGATCAGATAGGCGAATGCTTGGCTCTGCGACCCTATATCGGTTTCTATGGAATCGGCTTCCAACTGCATGTGTTCCAACAGCGGCAAGATCTCGGCCAGTTGCGCGGGAGTAAGTTGCATGAGCGTCGAGATTCCCGTGTCGTTGCGATAATTGGGTTCTATCCTGAGCAGGGCATGGTAACCGGGCATGTTGCGTAGATCGTAGAACGATTCCTCGAACAGCTTGTTGTCGAACAGGATATTGTAGAGGTGCAGGTCCTGGACGTCCCGATATCCGTGTTCCAGCCCCGGGGTGATGACAAACACATTTCCCGGAACCAGGGGAAAGGAGTTCGATTCGGTGAAATGCGTCCCTTTGCCGGAAACGATCACCACCAGTTCGAAGAAGTCGTGGCTATGCAACGGGTAGGGCAGTTCGGGGTCCCGTTCGATGACTTTCATTTTGAACGATGGGTCGTAAAAATAATCCGATGCGAGCAATTTGAGATTCATGATGATAAAATAATGCTAAAAGTTGGCCGATTTGTCAAGGCGGGATTGCGAAAACAGGGGTAGCATGAGTACAGGTGATGATCCACTGGGAGGAACACATGGATACGAAATCATACGATACGGCACGAGAGGCCTACGCACTGCTCGGAATAGATACGGATGCGGTCATCGACCGACTCGCAGCCATTCCCGTCTCCATCCATTGTTGGCAAGGTGACGATGTCGGTGGTTTCGAACGTCCCGGCGCAACCCTGTCTGGTGGCGGTATCCAAGCGACAGGAAACCACCCGGGAAAGGCCCGTTCGATCGAAGAGCTCCGCAGCGATCTGGAGAAGGTGTTCTCCCTGGTTCCCGGCCCCCACCGGTTGAACCTTCATGCGAGCTACGGGGAATTCGGTGGAGAATTCGTCGACCGTGACATGATAGAAGCGAAACATTTCGCCGGTTGGGTCGAATGGGCCAGGAAACTCGGAATTGGCATTGATTTCAACGGAACCTTCTTCAGCCACCCCTTGGCCGATTCCGGCTATACCTTGGCGAGCAAGGACCCTGCCGTCCGACGCTTCTGGATCGAACATGCCAAGCGGTGCAGGGCGATTTCCGCATGGATCGGCGAGCAACTCGGCTCGCCGTGTATCCTCAACACGTGGATTCCCGACGGAGCGAAGGACCTGACTGTGGACAAGATCGGATACCGGCAGATACTCAAGGATTCGCTCGACGAGATTTTCAGTACCCCCTATTCGGCGGACCATATGCGTGACGCCATCGAGACCAAGTTGTTCGGTATCGGCAGCGAGGCATTCGTAGTGGGCAGCCATGAGTTCTACATGAACTATGCCGCCCGCAACAACAAGATGCTCTGCATCGACATGGGACATTTCCACACCGAGGAGGATATCTCCGACAAGCTGTCTTCGATCCTGCTTTTCCAGGACGAAGTGTTGCTGCATGTGAGCCGGTCACTCCATTGGGACAGCGACCACGTGGTGCTTTTCACCGACAGGGTCCGCAATGTCGCCGAGGAATTGGTACGAAGCGGAAAACTGGAACAGGTACATATCGGACTCGACTACTTCGATGCATCGATAAACCGGGTCGGGGCATGGTCCACCGGTGCCCGTTCCATGCGCAAAGCCCTGCTTTTCGCACTGCTGGAACCGCAACAAAAGCTGGTCGAGCTCGAAGAGTCGGGCAGCGGGTATGCCAAGATGGGGCTGTTGGAGGCCTTGCACACCATGCCCTTCGGTGCGGTATGGAACCGGTATTGTGAAAAATTCTCTGCCCCGGACGACCTGGCGATCATCGATTCGGTCGCTGCATACGAACAAAAGACCCTCAAGGAGCGCGCATAATGGCACAACACGAAATTGGAGCTTTACTGGAAGTCTCACGCAGATATGGTACCGACGCACGATATGTGCTGCTTGGCGGTGGCAACACCTCGTACAAGATTGACGATGTCATGTATGTCAAAGCCTCGGGCCATGCATTGGGAACGATTGCCGAAGACGGATTCGTTGCCATGTCGATGCCCCGGCTCATGGCGATTTGGGAAAAGACATACCCTGCCGATACTGTAAAGCGTGAAGAGGAAGTACTCGCCGATCTTATGGGCGCACGCAGCGAGGGCCAGACAGGCCGTCCCAGCGTCGAGGCCCTGTTGCACGGAATTATCCCGTTCACCTATGTCGTCCATTTGCATCCAGCCATGGTCAACGGGCTTACCTGTGGTCAAAGTGGAAAGGAATGGGCCCAGAAGCTGTTTCCCGATGCCATTTGGATCCCATTGGTCAATCCGGGGTATATCCTTGCCAAGACCGTGCGCGACGCCCAACAGGAATATGTGAAGTCCCATGCCAATCAGGCCACCACGATCTTCCTGCAGAACCATGGGGTGTTCGTCGCATCCGATACGATCGGGGAGATCGATGCGCTCTACACCACGATCATGGAAACGCTCAACCATGCGATCGTCCGCAAGCCGGTGTTCAGCGAGGTGAAGGTTGATGCACAACGGGTGGACATGGTCCAGCAAGCCATGCAACTGCACTATGGAAGTCCGAAGACGTACCCGGTCATTGCGAACCGGGAGGTCGCGAACCGTTTGACCGATCCGGAATCCTTCAGCTCCATCTCTTCCGCATACACACCGGACCATATCGTCTACAGCGGGTTCAAACCACTGTGGATCGATGAGACCGTCTTCGGGCAGGACGAGCCTGTCCAGGCGATGGTCTCGGCCATGCGAACGTTCGAACAGATGCATGGTGTTCCCGCCAAGATCATTGCCGTGCAGAAGACAGCGGCCTTCGCAGTCAGTGAGGCTGCATTGGTACTGTTCCTGGATACGGTCAAGGTATCCGCCTTCACCGAGAGTTTTGGCGGCCCGCGGTTCATGGATGATGATCAGATCGATTTCATCCGCACATGGGAAGTGGAGCAGTATCGTTCGAATTTGAATGCTTGATACCCGAACCCGAGGTTCGGAATCAAATAGATCACCGGAAAATCCGGAAAAGGAGTACACACATGAAGAAAGTTGCTGTGTTTTTGCTCATCGCGATGTTGGCGAGCACGATGGTGTTCGCCCAGGGTGCCAAAGAGGCTCCAGCCAAAGAGATGTACGATGTCGTCATCTTGGTGAAGAGCATGGGAAACGGATTCTTTGACGCTTGTTTCAAGGGAAGCCAGCAGGCAGCCGAGGAATTGGGGAACATCAAGACCACCTACATGGGTCCTGTCCAGACCACTGCAGAGGGTCAGATCGAGATCATCGAAACCCTTATTGCCCAGCGTGTCGATGGTATCGCCATCAGCGCCAACGATGCCGATGCATTGATTCCCGTGACCAAGAAGGCCATGGCTGCCGGTATCAAGGTCATTTCGTTCGACTCTGGTATCAACGAAGGTGGACGTATTGTCGATCTCGTTCCCTCCAAGGAAGAATTGATTGGTCGCCAGCAGATCCAACTCGCCGCCGAATTGGCCGGTATGAAGGGTGATGTCGCTGTCCTTTCCGCTTCTGCCCAGGCAACGAACCAGAATGCATGGATCAAGTGGATGAAGGAAGAGATCAAGGACGCCAAGTACAAGGACATGAAGTTGGTTGAAGTCGTCTATGGTGACGATGCTCCGGACAAGAGCTATCGCGAAGCAGTCGCCCTCATGAACAAGTACCCCAACCTGAAGGTCATCATTTGTCCGACCACCGTCGGTTTGCTCGCAACTGCCCAGGCAGTCAAGGATGAAGGCAAGTCGGGCGTGGTTGAAGTTACCGGTCTTGGTCTTCCTTCCGAAATGAAGGGGTATATCCTCGATGGTACCGTCGGTCAGATGGCTCTCTGGAATCCGATCGACCTCGGATACACATCCACCTACATCCTCGAATCCTTGATCACTGGCAAGGTTGCCGGTGCTGTCGGCGATTCGTTCGATGCCGGCAAGATGGGCAAGGTCGTTGTCGAAGCCCGCGGTGTCGCTGTCATGGGCACTCCGTTCGTCTTCAACAAGGACAACATCGAAGAGTACGCCGCGATCTTCTAGAGCGGACGGTCTTGGAGACAACCGACGTCGACTGGCGTCGGCTGTCTTTCTCCGGTTCCATCCATCGACGAGGGGACCGGGGATGGACAGTTGCATTCGCATTCGTCAGTATATACCTAATTGAGAGGAGAACTACCTGTGGCAGAGACGCTGTTGACCATACGCGACCTCACGAAGTTTTTCCCTGGGATCAAGGCCTTGGACAACGTGCACCTCACGGTGCGAACAGGTGAAGTCCACGCTTTGATAGGGGAGAACGGTGCGGGGAAATCGACATTGGTGAAAATTCTTACCGGAGTGTATTTCCCAACCGGTGGAACCATTACCATGGAAGGCCGTGAGTTGAATTTCAAGAACGCTATCGATGCCCAGCAGGCTGGTATTGTAGCCATCCATCAGGAGGCTTCCATGTTCCTCGAATTGAGTGTCACCGAAAATATCTATATGGGACACCACCTGAGGCATCCGAAAACCAAGCGGTTGGATTGGAAGGGAATGCGCGAGCGGACGGGAGAATTGCTCAAGCAGTTGGAACTGTCCATCGACCCCGATACATTGGTCAAGAACCTCAGCGTAGCCCAACGGCATATGGTGGAGATCGCAAAGGCGCTGTCTTTGAATGCCAAGGTGGTGATCATGGACGAGCCGACGAGCGCCCTGACCACCAGGGAAGTCGCGGACCTGTACCGGATCGTGCGGCAATTGCGCAAGGAAGGAAAGGCGATCATCTTCATTTCACATAAGTTCGAAGAGATTTTCGAGATATGCGATTACTATACCGTCTTGCGTGACGGACAGTATATCGGTGAAGGGAAGGTCGCCGATACTTCGACCGATGAGATCATCAACATGATGATCGGGCGCAATATCGACCATATGTTTCCCAAGAAGGATCCGAATATCGGCGATGAGATTCTCGCGGTCGAGAACCTCAGCCAACTGGGGGCATTCCAGAATGTCTCCTTCAGCCTCCACAAGGGTGAGATCCTCGGTTTCTTCGGACTTGTCGGTGCCGGGCGTACCGAGGTCATGCGGACGATCTTTGGTATCGACAAGCGTAATGGTGGATCGATGACGATCGGGGGCAAGCCGTATGCGCCGAAGGGCCCGCACGATGCCATGGCCCATGGAATCGGATTCGTTCCGGAAGACAGGCAACGGCAGGGAGTGATCCTTTCCATGAGTATTGGAAAGAACATCACCATGCCACAACTGGGCTCCTTGTGCCACTTCGGTATCACCAACGCCAAAAGGGAATTGGAAGTAACGAAAACCTATGGGGAGATGATGGAGATCCGTGCCGCGGGATGGCATGTCGATGCCGACACCCTCTCCGGGGGAAACCAGCAGAAGGTGGTGCTCGCCAAGTGGATCGGGACCAATCCCCGTATACTGATCCTGGATGAACCGACAAAGGGTATCGATGTCGCTACGAAGGCCGCCGTACACGAATTTGTCTCACAGATGGCCGGCGAAGGAATTGCCGTCATCCTGATTTCCAGCGAACTCCCTGAGATCCTCGGTATGTCGGACAGGGTGGTCGTCATGCACGAAGGTGATGTCACCGCGGTCTTCAACCGTAGGGAAATGAACCAGGAGCAGATCATGCGGGCAGCCCTGGGCGAAACGAAGGAGGCCCTCCATGGGTGAGATACAAATGAAAAACACCCGTGATGGCAATTTCCTGCAGAGGGTGTCGAAGGTGTTGCTTGCCAGACGCGAGGCGAGCCTGGTCATACTCCTTGCCGTGATTCTTGTTCCGATTGTCGTCAGGTCCCCGCAATTCCTCTCGTTTACCAATATCGATCGGATCATCAACGATATCTCGATTCTCTCGATAGTCGCCATAGGTGAATTCTTCGTAATCCTCTCGAATGGAATCGACTTGTCCGTCGGCTCCATAATCGCCTTCAGCGGCATGGCCAGTGGAATGCTCAACGAGGCGTATCCACAAGTCCCGGTGTTTTTCCTGCTGCTGCTCGGAACCGGTCTCGGTGCCGTTATGGGAGCGGTGAACGGTGCCCTTGTGGCGTACGGAAAAATTCCACCCATCATCACCACACTGGGAACCATGAGCGTCTACCGGGGATTGACGTTCGTATTGAGCAAGGGGACTTGGGTCACCGCACATGAGATGACACCGAACTTCATCGGCTTTCCACGCCAGTCCTTCCTCGGTATATCCGCGCTGATCTGGATGGCGCTGATCGTAATCGTAGTGACGTATTATTTCAGTCGGTTTACCCGATCCGGTCGGGAGATCTACGCGATCGGGGGCAATGCGACGGCCGCAAAGTTTGTCGGAGTCAACGAAAAGCGGATCCGGTTCATGGTCTTCGTGATATCGGGAACCCTCTTCGGATTCGCCGGATCGTTGTGGACCGCGCGCTATGCATCGGCTGTGAATGAAATGGCTACCGGTTTCGAGATGCAGGCAGTCGCGGCATGTGTGCTCGGTGGAGTGAACTTCGCCGGAGGCGCCGGCGCGATACCGGGAGTTGTCCTCGGCGCATTGTTCCTCGGTGTCTTGAACAATGCCCTTCCGGTTGTCTACCTGTCAACCTTCTACCAGACCTTGGTCCAGGGAATGATCGTATTGCTCGCATTGGTGATCAACACGATGGTCGACCAACGCAAGACCCGCAAGCTCCTTGAACAACGGAGGGCTCGATAATGGCTGAACAACGTGATTTGGTTGCAAAAACGAGATTGATCCAAGAGACTGGATGGCGCAACGCCCTCATAGAACTCTTCACCAAGTGGGAAGTCCTGTTGGGCATAATCTTTGTGCTCATGGTGGTGTTCTTCTCGAACCTGTCCCCGTATTTCCTCGATTATTTCAATCTGATGAATGCGACCTTCCAATTTTCCGAGAAGGCGATCATGGCTTTGCCGATGATATTCATCATCATGTGTGGTGATATCGATATCTCCATCGCCAGCATCATCGCCTTGTGCGCCTATGCTGTCGGTACCGCGAGTGCCGCGGGAGTCGGGACGCCAGGTCTGATCGCCATCGGTCTCGCCGTCGGAGCCGCCGCAGGTCTGGTCAACGGGTTGCTGATCACCGGTTTCAATATGCCGGCGATCGCGGTTACGCTCGCCACACAATCGATCTATCGGGGCATCGCCCAAGCTGCGCTGGAAGAGCGGGCTATGACAAAATATCCCGCGGAATTCGGTTTCTTTGGACAAGAGTTCATACCAGGCACCATGATTCCCTTCGAGTTGGTGTTGTATATCGGCTTGGCGGTCATCATGGGATTTGTCCTGCACAAGACGTCGTATGGACGCCGTTTGTATGCGATCGGGAGCAGTCCGGAAGCCGCACGGTTTTCCGGGATCAAGGTCAAGAAAATCAGGATCACCAACTACATGCTCATGGGCTTGTTCAGTGGAATCGCCGGTGTGTTGTTGACCAGCCGTATCCTGAGTGCCCGTTCGAATATCGCCACCAGCTGGGACCTTGAGGTGATTACCCTCGTCGTTCTCGGTGGAGTCTCGATCAACGGGGGCAAGGGAACCATGTGGGGTGTTGTGATCGCTTCCTTCCTGGTCGGATACCTGAAGTTCGGTATGGGACTGCTCAAGCTGTCGGGGACCATCATGACCATTGTGATCGGAACATTGCTGATCATAGCGGTGTTGTTGCCGAGACTCTTGGACGGTTATAAGAACACTAGGAAAATGCGACGGCAGCAGGCGGAAGCCGCATTGCAGTCCGCTAAGGCTTGATGGAGTGCTTATGGATGGGATTAGACGTGCTTTCCTGATGAAATTGAAACCCGGTTGCGAGGCGGAGTACGAGAAACGCCACAACGAGATATGGCCGGAACTGAAACAATTGCTCTCCGACAGTGGGGTCTACGACTATTCCATATACCTCCACAAGGAGAGCGGTTCCTTGTTCGCGTTCCAGAAGACACGGGGTGGTGCCGGTTCGCAAAGTCTTGGCGAGACCGAGATAGTAAGGAAGTGGTGGGCGTCCATGGCCGACCTCATGGAGACCAATGCCGACAGTTCGCCGGTCTCGATTCCATTGGAGGAAGTCTTCCATATGGATTGAGGCCGAAAATTCGGCGCACACTGTGACTATTGTCACACAATCATATGATGAACTATGGTATCTTGTGGCAGTTCCCAGGAGGGTAGGTGCATGAGTACCATTGTGTTGTATGGTGTGACGGCAATTTTGCTGGCATTCTCATTTTTCAAGGACAGGAAGAAAACCTTGCAGGCGTTGCGCAAGGCCTTCAAGGCGTTGGAGAATATCCTTCCCGAATTTCTCGTCGTCATTCTGCTGGTGGGGCTCCTGTTGGCCTTGATGGATCCAGCGTTCATTTCGAGGTTGATAGGTGTGGATTCCGGCATCTTGGGCATGGTGGTCGCCTTGCTGGTAGGTTCCATCACCCTGATTCCCGGATTCATCGCCTTCCCGACCGCAGCCATGCTGCTCCAAGGTGGCGCAGGGTACATGCAGATCGGTGCGTTCATATCGACGCTCATGATGGTCGGTGTTGTCACCATTCCAGTGGAAAAGAAATATTTTGGTCTCAAGCTGACGGTCCTCCGCAATAGTTTTGCATTTGTGTTCTCTATTGTGGTCGCACTGGTCATCGGTCTGGCAATGGGGGAGCTATGAGCAAGGTAATCAAGCGATATCGAGTGTTTCTGGTCGTATTGGTGTTGTTGGGCATAGTGTTTCTCGTGGACAGGGAGTTGGGCAGGCTGGCATTCCAGAACGCTGGCTATACGATCAAGGAAATGCTGTTGATCATTCCTCCGATTTTCGTACTGCTCGGGTTGTTGGACGTGTGGATTCCCCGTGAGACGATGGTGCGGTTCATGGGTGAAGGTTCCGGTGCCAAGGGTGTGCTGCTCGCATTCCTGCTTGGCTCGGCGGCGGCCGGACCACTGTATGGGGCGTTCCCGGTGGCAAGTGTCTTCATGCGCAAGGGAGTCAAGTTCTCCAATATCCTGGTATTCCTTGGAGCTTGGTCAACGACAAAGATTCCCATGTTCCTGTTCGAGCTCGAATCGTTGGGCCCCCGTTTCGCGTTGACCAGGTTGGCAATCAATATTCCCGGCATACTGATCATCGCATGGACCTTGGCAGCCCTGGTGCCCAAGAATACCATCGACGACATCTATCGGAAGAACCTGGAGATGAATAACAACTGAGCCGCAACCGGAGTGAGAGCAGGGAACGGGGGGGGAATCCCCCTCATTTTCCTTGCGTTTCCTCACCAATTGAGTATGATTTATCTATAGGTTCGCGAGGGAGGTGCCCACATGGCCCAACAGAAGCCCCATATATTCCTTAAGGTTCTGAATACCATAGCCTTGATAGGCATGATCGTGGTGAATGCCTTGGCAAATGCGTTGCCACTCAACGGAATGAATACCGGTGAGCTATCCGATGCGATTCCCAATCTGTTCGTCCCTTCCGGCAGGACCTTTGCGATATGGGGATTGATCTATACGTTGCTCATCGTGTTTGTCGTCTACCAGTACACTTCCCGCCGCACGGTGAAGGCAGAAGAGGATCCCGTCGGATTGATCGGCCCGTGGTTCTTCATTTCATGTATCGCCAACAGCCTGTGGATCTTCGCTTGGCATTGGCAGATGCAGCTTCCTTCGATCGTCATCATGCTTGTCCTGCTGGCGACACTGATTGTCATGCATACGAAGTCCCGGTTGGACGATGCCTCGTTGGGATTCAGAATCGGTGTCATGTTGCCGATCAGTGTCTACCTCGGTTGGATCACTGTGGCGACAATCGCGAATGCGACCTCCGTGCTGGTCGTATTCGAATGGAACCGGTTCGGGTTATCCGAAGTGTTCTGGACTGTCGCGGTCATGATTGTCGCGATAATCATCAATCTCCTGGCGATCATTATCCGCGGAGACATCTGGTTCGCGCTGGTGGGCGCGTGGGCCTTGTACGGTATCTACACCAAGCGCACCATGACAGGAATCGAACCGGTACCCATGGTTGTCTATACTGCGGTTGCAGGTGTTTTCGCGATCGGAATCGCGGTGATTATCCACTTGATCGTGAAAGGCCGGCGGGTTGCCAGGGAAGGGTACTGAGCAGGTATTCCCTACTTTACCACAGTGATACTACTTTGGGATGCCCCCGATGGCTGGTGGCATCACGAGTTGGATTCCTTCCTATTTACGTAACAGAGGCAACGTATTTCCTCACTGTAGCCCGATCGATGTTCAATTGGCGAGCGGTTTCACTGGTATTCCTGTTGTTGCGTACCCAACAGGCATGTACCATGACAGCCTCCGCTTCCTTCAGGGACTGCCGGTCCGAGGGTATCATGGTACCTGCTGCAAGAACGTTGGATTCAGGTTGACCCGAACTCGGACACAATTCGTGCAGAAGATCACCGACAATGTCATTCTCCCCTTGGTTCAGGGAAAGCAGGACACTCACTTTTTCCGCGAAATTTCTCAATTGCCGCACATTGCCCGGCCAATCGCACATGATGATGGCTTCCCTGATCGGTTCGGGAACTTGTCTGTTCCCATGGCTGTATTTCTTGTTGAAATAATCGATGAACGAATCAAACAGGGGGAGGATATCCTTCTTGCGATCACGCAAAGCGGGAATCCTTATGTCGAGCACCTTCAACCGGTAATACAAATCACGACGGAACCGGCCATCCTCGGTCTCGATCCCAAGATCCTTGTTGCTTGCCGCGATGACTCGGACATCCACATCATACAACCGGTTGTCACCGATTCTCATGACCTGTTTTTCCTGCAGGACACGGAGGAACCTTGCTTGGACCGTATTGCTCATTTCATTGACTTCATCAAGGAAAATCGTGCCTTTGTGTGCCATCTCGAACAGACCCGGCTTGCCACCTTTCCGGGCACCGGTGAAGGCTCCCTCGGCATACCCGAACAATTCACTCTCCAAAAGGCTGTCGGGGAGTGCCGCACAGTTGACCGCAACAAACGGGCCATCATTCCTTTTCGATGCATTGTGGATACTTTGCGCAAACACTTCTTTGCCCGAACCTGTCTCGCCCATGAGGAGGATAGTCGCGTTGGTCTGGCTGTATCTTTTGGCCTTGTCCATGGTCTTGATGAAGTTCGATTCACCCGCGATCAGGTTTTCGAAGGTATAGGTGGCAATCAAACCACGATTGATCATTTGTTTTCGGATCATCCCCTCAAGATCCTTGATCCGACTACTACTTTCCAGAAACACCAGGGTCGCTACGTGGATACCATCGTTGAGGATTCGGCTGATCTCCACCATGTAGTCCTTCTCATGTATTTGGATCAACTGGTGCCTGGTTTCATTCCTCAACGCTTCGATAATGGTATTGGGACAATTCTCCGTCCCGATCTTCCTTCCGATAAGCTGTTCCTTGTTTTGCATGAGGATCTTTTCGGATTTGGAATTCATGTGCTGTATGAACCCGTCGGCAGTCAGATACAGGACGCCCATATCGGAATGTTCCATGATAAGGTTCAGCCGTTTGTTCCGCAGGAGTTCCTCGTTCATATGTTCCAGCATGTTTACCGCGGCTTCGACAGCACTTGAGATAGCCTCGGGACCAGAACGGACCAATCTGGTAAAAAGTCCAAGCTCCGATGCGGTCTTCACGGAAATCGTATCGCCGACCACGATATCGGCCCCCCAATCCCGCGCCTCACGTACGACCGAGGCGATATGTTTGCCCTGGGACATGAGGAAATACCCGAGATCGATATGTAGTATTTCTGCGATGCTTCTGGCTCCACTGATGACATTCTCAAAACCGATCACCGCGATTTTCCGGTCCCGGATCGCGTAGGGATATATCGCACGCAACAGGTCGAATCCACTCACATCGATTTCAAATACAGGTACCGTCAGATTCTTTCGCAGCAGGGAAGCGGTTCCTCCCCGGCTTATGACTATCTGCACATTATGTTCGGCGATTTCCTTTTGGGCCACCTCGACACCCCTGTCCAAATCCCCAAGACAAATCTTGATTGGATACGGTGTGTTTTTCAACGTCGATTCTGCGGTTCTGACCAAATCGGTATACGGTGCGACCAAAAGGATACTCATACGTTAGCGTAGCACGAGAATCTGAAATGCGCAATTTTTCATCAATTTATTTTTAAGGTGGTGATAATTTCACCACCAGATTGTATCGGTCATGTGGTGTTCATGAAAACCTACTTCTGGTAACTGATACTATTGAAAGCAGTTGGTCTATGGGTTCGACCTTCAGGTAAAGCTGGCACGGATGATGCTATAGAGATGGCAATGGAACAAATACTTCGATTGGTTATAGCGGACGATCTCACTGGGGCCAACGATACCGGTGTTCATTTTCTTTCCGATCAGGCTGCCGTGGTTGTCATAGTCGATCCATCGTCTGCAGACTTCGATCCGAAAGACTTGAAAGCCCCTACTATAGTGGTGAATACCAATTCCCGTTCACTTTCTCCAGAAAACGCGTTTTGGGCAGTTCAGGAGAGTGTTCAGAAATTCGCATTCCTGAATCCAAGGGAAATATTCAAGAAGATCGATTCGACATTGCGTGGCAATGTCGGTGCTGAAATCGATGCGGTCATGGGTGCAAGCGGGTTCAGGGTAGCATGTGTCGCCCCAGCGACTCCAAGAAACGGGCGGACTGTACGAGATGGCTTGTGTTATGTGAATGGTATCCCTCTCGCCGCGACAGAAGTCGCGAACGATCCATTCACCCCTGTCCAAGGTTCGGATGTGAGAATGATCATCGCTTCGCAAACAGATCGGACCATTGGCCTCTTGCCGTTGGAAATCGTTCGATCCACTCCAGAAGTCTCGGTGGCTTTCGTGCAATCCTTGATCGCAACGGGAATTGAAATAATCGTTGCGGATACCATGACGATCGAAGATCTCCGGGCGGTACGCACAACGTTCCTGGCCTTGGAGGAACCGGTTTTGTATGTCGGTTCGGCTGGATTTTTCCATGCACTTGGCGTTTCAAGTGAACACTCGGGAAGTCATAGCGGTTTGAAGCAAGGTGATTCCCAGCGCATCCTTATGGTCGTCGGAAGCATGATGGAAACATCCGTAGCCCAAGTCACATGGCTGTCGGAACAGGTTCGACTGCACGAAATCCACCGATTGATAACCGAGCAGGCAATCGCCGATTCCCGCTCTGAGATCGACCGATTGGTCTCGGCGGTCTGTGAGGGATTCTCAACATCCCGGTTGGTTCTACTCCAGACGGATCGGGACAATTCCAGACTCTCCGGGCATGTGATAGTCGGATCCGTTCTTGGAAAAGTAGTGGATGCCGTACTCAGGAGTATGGATATCGATGTCCTGGTGGTCACTGGTGGTGACACGGCGATGCATATCCTGAAAGGGTTGAAAGTCAACGAATTGGAGCTGATCGACGAATCCCTTCCGGGCATTCCGGTGGGAAGGATCATGGTTCCTGGGATCCCACAACCCATAGTATTTATTTCGAAAGCAGGTTCTTTTGGTGAACCGGATGCACTGGAAGGTGTGTTCGACTACATCCAGAACAAACCCACAACGCAGGTAGGTTAGGAGATGGATATGAAACTTGCATTTGATTTGGCGAGTTCGAATAGGACGATTCTTGGAGTAGATTCCATCAACACCCTCGGGTCAGTGGTCAAAGCCAAAGGGTACGGGAAGGTCGTTGTGCTCATGGATAGCGGAATTGAAAAGAGTGGGATAGGGGAAAGGCTCCTCACCATTCTCAAGGAATCCGATATCGAAGCCCATAGTATCAGTGATTTGCCTCGCGAGCCGGGTGTTCCCGATGTCGACAGGGTAATGGAACAGGTGAAACGATTTTCCCCGGACTGTGTGATCGCGGTCGGTGGAGGCTCTGTTCTCGATATCGGTAAACTCTGTGCGGTATTGGCATCATCGGAACTTACCGTGCTCGATTTGCTTGACGGTGTTGCGGTGCCTCCCCATGCCACGTTCACCATTCTCGTTCCAACAACCGCAGGAACAGGATCGGAAGCCACAAAGAATGCGATTATCGCCATACCGTCCCGAAAGACGAAAGGTGCTGTCGTACATGAGTTGTTGCTTCCCAACCTGGTGATCCTCGATCCGGTGCTTACGGTGAGTATGCCTCCGGCGATTACCGCTACCACTGGAATGGATGCGCTTTGCCATGCGATGGAATGCTATCTCTCCCAAAAAGCCAATGTGTTGAGCGATTTGCTGGCTGTAGAGGCTATTCGTTTGATAGCGGGCGCCATACGGAAGGCGTATGAGGACGGGACGGATATGACCGCACGGAGCGAAATGTTGCTTGCATCCTATTATGCCGGCATGTGTATAACACTGTCGGGAACCAATGCTGTGCATGCCATGTCGTATCCGTTGGGGACCACATTCCATATACCCCATGGGCAATCCAATGCAATGCTGCTGCCATTGGTCATGAAGCAGAATCTGACGGCTATCCCGGAGAAAACCCGGATACTAGCGGAATGTTTCGGATATCGGTCGGTCGATGGTACGGTCGGACCTGCCGCATATATGGACAATGAATTGAATTCACTGTTGACCGATCTTGAAATAACCCGCTCACTTGGACAGTTTGGCGTGAAGCTCGATGACCTCGATGCCTTGGTCGGGAGCGCATATGGAAATCGGCGTCTTATGGACAACAATCCGATGGAATGGACAGAAGGACAGATCGAGGCGATCTATAGGGAATTGCTTGAAGAGATGTAGGCTAGTGGTTGCTTGCACAGTGATGATAAGGAAAGGAACAACGCATGAATAATGGACAAAGGCCGATTTTAGGAATAAGTGTGGGGGATCCGGCAGGAATCGGACCGGAAATCACCGCTAAGGCGCTAGCTGAAAAGCATATCTATGACATATGCAGACCACTGGTTGTCTGCGACCTCCGTATCATGGAGGAGGCAGTCGAATTCTCCAAGCTTGATCTCAAGATTCGGGCGGTATCCAAGCCATCGGAAGGGTTGTACGAATTCGGAACGATGGATGTACTCGACATGCACAATGTCGATATGGCTACGTTCCAGTACAAGAAAGTGGCCGCAATGACTGGTAAAGCCTCGTATGAATATATCGAGAAAGTCATCCAATTGGCACTCGCCAAGGAAATCGATGCGACCATCACCGGCCCTATCCACAAGGAAGCGATAAATGCGGCAGGGATCCATGAAGCTGGACACACCGAGATCTATGCACGACTCACCGGCACAAAGGATTATGCCATGATGCTGGCCGAAGGAGACTTCCGGGTAGTTCATGTTTCCACCCATGTATCGCTGCAGGAAGCCATCAACCGGGCAAAGAAGGAACGGGTCCATAAGGTTATCTGCCTTGCCGACGAAGCTCTCAAGAAGATGGGTATTCCGAATCCAAGAATTGCGGTGGCAGGTTTGAATCCCCATGCAGGGGAAAACGGAATGTTCGGACAGGAAGAGATCAAGGAGATCATCCCGGCGATTGAGCAGGCCAGGGCCGAAGGCAAGACGGTGGAAGGTCCGATTCCTCCAGACACGGTTTTCTCCAAGATGAAAGGTGGACAGTACGATATCGTTGTGGTCATGTACCATGACCAGGGACATATCCCCACGAAGTTGGCAGGTTTCAACTATGACAGGGCAACCAATACCTGGTTGTCCATGTCGGGAGTGAATATTACCCTCGGTCTGCCGATAATCCGTTCTTCCGTCGACCATGGCGTTGCATTCGGGAAAGCTGGGGAAGGAAGGGCGAATCCCGAGAGCATGCTACAGGCTATCGAGATGGGCGTAAGGATGGTATGAGGCACATATGATGAACCAATCGACCTTCACAGCCTTGATAACAGCGTTCAACACAGACGAATCGGTTGCCTACAACCGGATCAAGCAGGAAGCTTCCCGGCAGATAGCCGCAGGCAACGATATCTTCGCGTGTGGGACAAACGGTGATTTCTCAAGCCTTACCTTCTCGGAAAAAGTCCGCGTGGTCGAAGCCTGCGCCGAAGCGACAGCCGGCAAAGCCCGGCTTATCGCCAATGCCGGCTGTCCGGCGACCCATGAGACCATTCTTTTGGCAAGGGAATTCGCGCAGATAGGCGTTGAAGCGGTTGCGGCTATTCTTCCATACTTCATTGCCTGTACCCAGGAGGGTTTGTACAAGCATTATATGCGTATTGCCGATGAAGTGGACGTCCCCGTGTATATCTACGAGATTCCGGCCCGGACCGGCAATTCCATCGATATCGCGACTGTCGCACGTTTGGCAAAGCATCCGAACATCAAGGGTATCAAGGATTCCAGCGGCAAAACGGAACGGTTGGACGGATTGTCCAGGATTGTGACCGACCAGCCGGGATTCGAGTTCTATACCGGAACCGATTCGCTAATCCTCTACGGATTGGAACGGGGTGCGAGCGGATGTGTCTCCGGTATGGCGAACGTCGTTCCGACTTGGATACATGCCATAACAACGGCGTTCGTCGCGGGTGAGTCCGAAGTGGCTCTGGCCGCGCAGGAAAAGGTAAACACCTTGCGGAAGGCTCTCTATGCCCCTGGATATCCACCGGCAATGGTCAAGCGCATCCTCTACCTCATGGACGCGACCGTGGGGAACAATCGGTTGCCATCATTGGTTCCCGATACGGAAGTGGATACAGCACTCATGGCTGTGATCGATTCATTTGGGTTGAACGTGAAAAATCACGTATTCGATATCAACAAAAAGGAGAAAGACGTATGAAAAAGCTACTGGCAATTCTATTGCTCGGTTGTTTGGTCTTGGGTTCCGTTTTCGCTGGAGGCCAAACGGACGCGAAAGCCGCCGATTCTGGACAAATCCTGAATATTGCCCACCCGGTTCTTCAGCAGAACTGGTCACCGCTTCAAGGTGGTGGTCACTCGGCACGTTGGCAGTCGTTGATGTGGGCTGCCCCGATGTATTTCGACAAGGAAGGTGTCCTGCAACCGTACGTGCTGTCGAAAGCCGAAGCGGATTCCACCTATACGACTTGGACATTGACGGTGAATCCGAAGGCTGTCTTCTCAGATGGATCGCCGATCACCGCGACAGACATCAAGGGAACTTGGGACCTGAGTGCGAGACCCAATACCAAGCATGCCCGTATCGACCTTTTCCTCGGTGGAGTTAACGGGTATCTGGATGTGTCTTTGGGTAAGGCAAAGGCAATGTCTGGTATCGTCGTGAAGGATGAAAAGACCCTGGTTGTCACTTTAGCCGGTCCCGACCCGATTTTCGACCAGAAGATTGCGACGGCACTGATTGCCCCAGTCAAGATTTCCCAAGCTGAGGATGCGAATGGCAATGAGAAGACCGAATGGTGGTCACCCAAGAATGGTGTTGTCGTTTCTGGACCATTCATGCCCGAATCCATGGATCTTGACCAAGGTATCATCACATTGGTTCCGAACCCGAACTTCTTCGGACCCGCCCCCAAGTTGGACAAGATTGTGCTGACAACGGTTTCCGATGCCAGTACCGCAACCCTGATGCTCAAGACCGGTAAGATGGATGCGCATACCGAATTGATTACTCCCACTATCGTGCAGGATCTTGGAGCCGACTTCATCAGCGGTCCACCACTTGCAAAAGGCCAGCAATTCTGGATCGATGCGCACAAACCCCCCATGGACGATATCAATATCCGAAAGGCTTTGATCATGTCTATCAATCCTGATGAACTTGCTCTTGCCGCGTATCCCGATGGACCGTTTGTTCCTGCGACCCAGATCTTGAACAAGGTTCCCGGTGTCGATCCCAATTTCAAGGCATATCAATACGATCCTGATGCAGCGAAGAAAGCCTTGGCCGCATCGAAGTACAAGGACGCAAAATATTTGCCCAAGATCATGTTTGTCGGTATCAGCACACCAACCCACGAAGCCGCGGCACAGTACATAGCGGAGCAGTGGAGAACCGTTCTTGGAATAACTGGAATTGAAATGAAACCCGCTATCGAGACCTATTCCGGTCCAGACCAGGCGAGTGTCCAGATTTTCCGTGACGATGTCGGTACACGTGTTCCCGATGCAGTCTCCTATTTGATGGGAGCGATCCATTCCGGTTCCGGCAATGCGAGAAACAAATTGGGTGGATACGGCAATGCCGAGGTGGACAAGCTTCTTGAGCAGGCGAGTGTGAAGGGTGTATCGGATCCTTCCCGCAATGCATTGGCACAACAAGCACAGAATATCTTTAGAGATGAATATTTGTTTATTCCGTACTACTATGACGTAATGTCGAAGTGGGCTATGCCTTGGGTAAACAATTTCGAGAAGAATGATGACTGGCAGGTCATCGAACCTTGGAATGTCACAATCGACGAGGCAAAGCGCCCGTAGTGGCAACACGCCGGGGGTCGGGTCGCAGTCACATGCGATCCGACTCTTGTGTTCTGTACAGCTTGCAGACGGCTAGCCTTGTCGGTTCGAACGAATCTCTTGTAAAGAAAAGGAAGAAACATGGGACGCTATATCTTACATAGACTGCTTAGATGGATTCCCTCGGTCCTATTGATCCTCTTGCTCATCTATGCATTGGTGTACTTTGGTGCAGGGGACCCGATAAAACTGATATTCCTTCGTGCGCCAGGAGATGTCGCCTATGATGAAGCGCGTATCGAGGCTATTCGCGAGGAAGCAGGTCTGAATCGTCCCTTCATTGTACAATTCGGGAATTATGTCTGGAATATCATGCATGGTAATTTTGGCAATTCATTGGTTTCCGGTCGCTCGGTCAACGATATGCTGAAGGCAGCCGTTCCAGTCACATTGAAACTCGGACTCACGGCGATATTCTTCCTGTCCATCATAGGAATATTGCTGGGAGTAGTCGCGGCGTTGAACCAGAACAAGTTGGTTGACAATATGATTGTGGGTTTTGCCCTATTCACGTGGGGCATTCCTGTATTCGTCGCCGGTCCGCTGATTATTGTCGTCATGGTGCTTGGCCTGGGGATGGATGTCCCGTATGGCTGGAGCGGTATGTTCAATGCCAAGGTGATTGTTCCTCTGCTGGTGCTTGGGTTGAATCCCATGGCTCTGATCATACGGCAGGCGCGTGCCGGTGTCCTCGAGGTCCTGAGCGAAGATTATGTTCGTACAGCACGTTCGAAGGGGCTGCCGAGGCGGACCGTGGTGGTGAGGCATATCATGCGTCCGGTACTTACTCCGGTAGTCAGCCAAATCGGCTTGATAGTGATCGGGACACTGAACAATTCCATACTTATCGAGAAGGTTTTTGGTCTACCCGGTCTGGGAAGATTGACCGAGACCGCAATCAAGGATTCCGACTATCCGGTGATCCTGGCGATAGTCTTGATTTTCTCCATTGTAGTCATGCTATCGAACCTGTTGGTCGATATCTCATATCCGTTGCTTGATCCGCGTGCGGCAGCCAAGAGAAAGGGAGACGAGTGATGCGTAAGAAAAAAATGGATATACCGCAAGACGAACAACAGTTCAGCTTGTATAAGGATGCATTCAACCGGCTCATTGCCAACAAATTGGCGGTTATCGGTCTTGTTGTCATACTTGCCATCTTCATCATTGCAATTTTCGGGCCGTATATCACGCCATACGATTTCCTTGACCAGGATCTCATGGCAAGAAACCAATCTCCATCCATGAAGCATTGGTTCGGAACCGATGATCTGGGACGGGATATCTTGAGCCGGGTTATCTACGGTGCGAGGACGGCCGTTATCGTTGCGGTTTCGGTTACCATGCTCAGTCTGATCATTGGAATGGCTATCGGTGCTTTGGGTGGATATTTGGGTGGCAAGGTCGATGCTTTTGTCGTTTGGTTCATCGATATCGTCATGTCGGTCCCTTCGCTCCTATTGGTGATTGTGATAAATGTGTCCCTGAAACCGCGTATGGTCAATTGGATGGATGCGCAATTCCTGGCGACACACAACGAATTCTATCGCAATACCATTCTGGCGGATTTCGTGTTGGTGTTTGGTTCCCTTGCATTGATCAAGTGGCCCAAGGCAGCACGTATTATCCGTGGGCAAATACTTTCGATCAAGAACAAGAACTATGTATTGGCGGCAAAAGCGCTGGGGGTGCCCACAAGCAAGATCATCACAAAATATGTAATCCCCAATTCAATCGGGCCGATAGTCGTTTTCATCAGTGCGACTCTTGGGGAAGCAATGGTTCTGGAGTCTTCCTTCAGTTTCCTCGGGGTAGGAGTTCGGCCACCGATTCCCAGCTGGGGCAATATGATCAGCGACGGGTTGCGTGTATGGCAATTGTATCCACATACACTTGCCGCTCCGGCGGCGGTGTTGGCAGTTGTTACCATCGCTTTCAGTTTCTTGGGTGATGGCCTCAACGACGCACTCAATCCGAGGCAGTGGAAATAGATCGCCGGAAAGTGTGTGGGACAGGATTTGTACATTCCTGATCTGCTGTTCATGAAAAGGGGTTAATTGTGGCGAAATTGTTGGAAGTAAAAAATCTTGAGACTCGTTTCAAAGCTCGTTCCGGGTATCTGTATGCGGTGAATGGCGTCTCTTTCAGTCTTGAGAAAGGAGAGATGCTCGGTGTTGTGGGTGAATCCGGATGTGGCAAGAGTGTGACCATGATGAGTCTCATCAAGCTCTTGCCACCTTCGGCGCAAATCACCAATGGCACGGTGCTATTGGACGGCAAGGATATTTCACACGCGACAACGCAGGAAATGAATTATATCCGAGGTGTCAAGGTCGGTATGATATTCCAAGATCCCATGACCTCGTTGAACCCATTCGTCAAGATCGGCATACAGTTGTCGGAAGGTTTGATGTACCACAAGAAGATGCCCAAGCAAGAGGCTATGAGACGATCTGCCGAATATCTTGACCTTGTGGGAATTTCCAACAGTACCGAACGCCTGAACGAATATCCCCACCAGTTGTCAGGTGGAATGCGACAACGCGTGATGATTGCGATGGCCCTGCTCAGCGAGCCCTCGCTGGTGATTGCCGATGAGCCGACAACTGCTTTGGATGTGACTATCCAAGCGCAGATAGTCGAATTGGTCAAAGACTTGCGCGTCAAGTTGAATACCAGCATTATCTGGATCACGCACGACCTCAGTCTTCTTGCGGGAATGGTTGACCGAATCATCGTCATGTATGCGGGCTTGATAGTCGAGGAAGCATCCCTGGATGAGATATACAAGGATCCAAGACACCCGTACACAATAGGTTTGCTGCACTCGATTCCCAAAGTGGATGCATCGCATGGGAAGCGTTTGCCCTCGATAGGCGGGGCGCCTCCCAATCTCTATGTGAAACCGACAAGTTGTCCCTTCGCACCTCGTTGTGCCTGTAAAGTCGAAAGATGCGAGCAGGAAAACCCACAGCTGAGGGATATTCCGGATATCGGGCCGAACTCCCTGCATCGGGTCGCTTGTTGGGTGGATGTTGGAAATAGGGGGAGTCGAGCATGAGTGTTGGTGAAGACAAGAGGACCTTGGTCCAAGTAAAGCATCTGGTGAAACACTTTCCTGTCAAACTTGGTGCCTTCGGTGAGAAGTCCGCGATCGTGCATGCGGTAGACGATGTCTCTTTCGATATCTATGAGGGTGAGACCTTGGGACTCGTCGGGGAATCGGGGTGTGGAAAATCAACCACCGGTTTTACTATCCTCCAGTTGTTTCGACCGACTTCCGGTGAAGTGCTCTACAACGGGGTGGATCTGGCAAAGTTGAAGGACAAGGAGTTGCGGTCGATCAGGAAAAATATCCAGATCGTCTTTCAAGATCCCTACTCCACATTGAATCCGAGGATGACCATCGGCGAGGCACTTTCCGAACCGTTGAAGGTTCATGACCTGTTGCCGGCCAATGAGATTCCCGCCCGCATCGCCCAACTGATTTCAGATGTCGGATTGAATCCGAACGTCGCCAACAGATACCCGCATGAATTCTCCGGTGGACAGCGGCAGCGGATATGTATCGCCCGTGCTTTGGCCAGCAATCCCGATTTTATCGTATGCGACGAACCGATATCCGCACTCGATGTTTCCATTCAGGCGCAAGTAATCAATCTGCTCATGGATATCCAAGAAAAATATAATCTCACCTATCTTTTCATAGCCCATGATCTCGCTGTCGTTCGACATATCAGCGATAGGGTCATCGTCATGTACTTGGGAAAGATCATGGAGATTGCTCCCAAGGACAAGCTTTTCAACAATCCGATCCATCCGTATACCACCGCATTGTTATCCGCAGTACCTGAAGCGGACCCTGATAGGGAACGCGAGCGGAAGCGGATAATCCTGTGCGGGGACGTATCCAATGCGATCGATCCGCCATCGGGTTGCAGGTTCCATCCCCGTTGTCGTTTCGCGTTGCCGTTGTGTGCCGAATCCGAACCGGAGCTCAAGAAATTGGAGGATGGGCATTGCGTGGCTTGCCATAGGATGGAGGAAAGCATCGCGGGGTCGTTGGTCGATCCACAGTAATTTGGTTTTCATAGGCATGGAGGTGCTGCATGACGGATACATTGGAATTTGGAAACGGAACAATAGGACCCGCCCACGGAGATCGGCAGCGCTTGGAGGCATATCTTCCCACCGATACAGTTCAGAACCATGCTTCGAATGTATTGCCTATGCCCAATGGGGATCTGTTATGCACGTGGTTCGCCGGTACGCAGGAGGGAATGTCCGATATTTCCATTTATGTGGCACGGTTGAAGGCCGGAACACAAACATGGTCGACTCCTGAAAAGGTTTCGGACGATCCCGCAAGATCGGAACAGAATCCGGTGTTCTTTCCCGTGCCGGATGGGAAACTTTGGCTGATGTGGACTTCACAGGAATCGGGGAACCAGGATTCCGCGGTTGTGATGCGGAGAATTTCCAGCGATGGGGGATATTCATGGGGCCCGATCGAACTCTTCATCGACACTCCGGGAACGTTTGTACGGCAACCTCCTGTGATTCTGGAGAATGGCGATTGGCTGCTCACGGTGTTCTATTGTGTCCATGTGCCTGGACAGAAGTGGGTGGGCAACAAAGACTATAGTGCAGTGAAGATTTCCTCGGACCAAGGAAAGACCTGGAAGGAAATCGTCGTTCCAGGAAGCTTGGGTTGCGTGCATATGAATATCATCGATTTGGGGGGCGGTTCGTTGGTCGCATTCTTTAGAAGTCGTTGGGCCGACCATGTATATACCACCAGATCCCGGGATTGGGGAAAAACTTGGGATGCTGCGGAACCTACGGAATTGCCGAACAACAACTCGTCGATTCAAGTCTGCCGATTGCTGAATGGGCATTTGGCGATGGTCTTCAACAATATGAATGCGGAAAACTGTACAGAGCGTCGTGTCTCGCTCTATGATGATATTGGCGAGGACGACACACCGGTGCAACCCGCAAAGGTTGAAGATCCTACCGCCAAGACCGCATTTTGGGGAGCTCCCAGGGCACCGTTGAGCATAGCTTTATCCCTTGACGATGGGAAATCGTGGCCTATTGTCAAAGACCTTGAAGTCGGTGATGGCTATTGTATGACAAACAATTCCAAGGAAGCGATCAACAGGGAGTATTCGTACCCGTCGATCAAACAGTCGATCGATGGCAAGTTGCATATCACCTATACGTATTTTCGCCAGCGCATCAAATATGTTTGTATAGACGAATCCTGGATCCTCGGGTAATCCAAGTTCGAGCCAGTGGACCATACGGTATGTTTGGAACGTCTCAGTAGTAGTTCGACAGGAGTGCCAGCACACCCGATATCAACAGGAGCATGCTGAAACCAAAGATACCGTGCATCCTGGTGCTGAGATACCACGAGGGATGCTTGGTCAAACCACCGGTAACCATGTTCGTCGCCGAGAACGGCGACAGCAGGATGCCGATGGACCAACCGGCGATGAGGGTGAATCCGAACATGAACGGGGTGAGTCCCAATGCCTCGGGCGCTATGGAAACGACAAGTGCCGAACCGGCCACGACCGGGTGCAACCCCATATGGACTGTGATGACGAAGACCATCATGATGCTGACAATGGCGAAAAAGGGGTACTCGGCGACATTGTTGGGCAACAGGTACATGACCGCCGATTGGATACCCGCCAGCTCGAGGGTTTTTCCAAAGAAACCTGCCGCCGTCAGCAGGGCCACCTCGTTCTTCACATTCAGGATACGGACATTGTAGTAGTCGGACATGCCGTTGCCGTACCGTTTCCATTTGTTCATCAGCAAGGCCATGAGGATAGGGTAGCCCAGTGAGACCACGGGAATGACCGATGTGACCGAGATATCGGAAACATAGTTCAGTACAACTATCAAAAGTATCGGAAGAACGGTAAGGACCACGATCATGATAATTTCATGCCAATTGGTTTGCAAGCCCACCTCTCCTTCGATACGATGTGCATCGGATCGTTTGAGTGAGACATATATCCACGCCATGCTGCATATGAAGAAGATCAGGGTAAGAAACAAGCCGATCGGGATAAACCGCAACCAGGGGATATCGAGTGTGTAGGTGATGATCACCATGGAGGACCATACGGGGGACCAGAACCCTCCGGAAATCTGCCCGTGTATCAAAGCCGACGTGAATTGCTTCTCGGCATTGTACAATTTGGAATTCTCATAGAAGAGCTGGAAAACCAATGGGATGGAGCCGATCAGGATTATCACTCCGAACAAATGGGTCAGAATCCATACCAGCATGCAGAAGGTCCAAGGGGAACGCAAATACTTCATGGCAAACCGTTTCAACTCGTCCTGGTAATTGCCGTACCCGAAGGGGATATTGAGCATGGGGATGGTTATGAACAGGGCCGCCAATCCCGCATTTCGGGAAAATGCCTCAAGCCAGAATTTTATGGGGATGCCGGTAGAGATCAAAATCACAAATGCTATGACTATGAGGGAGACCGAAACGATCCTGTTGGTTTTTGCCAAGGCAGGGAGGGTGAGGAGTACTGCCAGCAGGAGAAGTATCTGGCTGATGGAGCCCAGAATGGGAATCTGTAGAAACGTATTCGCCGCATATATGAGCGCATATGCCACCATGCTGATCTTTCGGATGTTGTTGTACATGAGCATGAGCCACTCCCTGCGAAACGAAGGCTTTATGGATATGGACATTGTAAATCCAAACGGGAAAAGGCTCAAGTTGTTCTGCTGTATTTGGCCGAAATCCGACCTTTCCACCACAATTTCCTGTGTTTGTTCAGTAGTCCTTGTTCGATGAGGGATTCGACCGCTTCCTTGATATCGTCGACCTTCCATGACTCCAATACACCGAAGAAGGGGTTTGCCTGGTCAATCCGACTGCAGTAGGGGGTGGCGCGCGTACCGGCCAGCACATGACTGGCTTCCTCACCCGTGAAGCGCAGTGGATACCAACGGCACAATGTGAGTATCTGCCTTGTTCCATCGGCCTCCTCAAGTACTGAATTGTCGCATACATCGCACCCGCTGCAGGTTTCGTTCTGGAAACCCATCAGATCCAACAACGCTTCACGGTAGCAGCGGGAATGTTGACGGAAAGCGGAAACCAAGCGGTTGAAAGGACTACCGTCGTTTTCCTGTTTCGATCTGAGCCATTCCTCCCAACCCACCAGCACAATCGATTGTGCGGGGTTCCCGTCGCGGCCGGCACGTCCCGATTCCTGGAGAAAGGATTCGATATCACCCGACAAGTCCAGGTGTAGGACTGTTCTGATCTGTTTCTTATCGACACCCATGCCGTATGCACTGGTCGAGAACAATATCGCTTCGGTACTTTCGTAGAACCATGCTTCGGTCGCTTCCCGTTCCCGTCTATCCAAACCGGCATGGTAGTATCGGATGGGAAGCTCCGGCACGCGCCGTTTGAGCTCCCAGGCGAACGACTCGCAACGTTTTCGTGTTGAGCAGAACACCACGACGGGCCTGGAGACCGCATGGCGGACCAACATCTCGAGGTCATGCATCTTAGCGATCGAAGGGACGACACGATACGATATGTTCGGTCGGTCCGGGTCCCCTTTGACCAGATTCGGTGATTTGCCGTCGAAGAGTATATGGGTGATGCGTTCGATGATCCGTGGCGATGCGGTCGCGGTGAATGCGGTGACCTGGTCCGGTTTGAGTCGCTTGATTATCCCCGACAGCTGCAGGTACGCCGGGCGGAACGTATCGCCCCATTGGGTGACCGTATGCACTTCGTCTATCACCATGAGGGAGATGGGGAATCGGGAAAGCTTCTCCAATAGGCTCCTGTTATCGAGCGACTCGGGATTGGTGATGACGAACCGTGCGGTGCCTGCCGCCAATTGGCTCCAAACCTTCTCGCGCTCCACCACACTCTGGCCACCGCGAAGGAATACCGCTGTAGCTCCCAGCGCTTCCACACGACGCCCCTGGTCGTTCATCAAGGAGAGGAGGGGATACACCACCACTGTCAAACCGGGCAACAGCAAGGCTGGAAGCATGAAACAGACACTTTTTCCACTTCCAGTGGGGAGTACGACAATCTGGTTGCGGTGCGATACCCTCTTGCGTTGGTCCCCGTACAACCCGCCACGCTCCAGGATAGTTCGGATCACCAGCTCCTGGTACGGATACAACGACTGCAGGTGGAATTTCTGGCATGCGAGTCGATATACCCGCTCGTCGATCGGATCCAATTCGGTTTCATGATTTGTCGGTTTGTCCATACCCAATGTATCTCGGCGGAGGCGAAACCGCTTCAATTGAAACTTTTCCCCATGTGCAGGAAACAAACAGGGAAATATAAAATTGTTGTAATCCAATGCGAGTTTATTCCATTGAATTCTGGTGTATCCAAGGGGAGGAGGCGGGAATAAGAAATTTCGTTCTTGACTGGTGGGTGTGGTGGTATCTTTTTGTTTACTCATATTGGTTGCCATAGGTGTGTCTTGCGAGGATACCGTGAATTCGGAGGTGGAGGAAAACACGTATACGTATACCGTGAAGGATATGACCGCAGATCTGCAGTTGGTATTGTATAGGAAAATAGATACCGAGTTGGGTTATGACCTCGAGATGACCCCAGCAAATGAGGTCGATGGTCCCGGCAATGAATCGCTGGTATATGTCGTGTCAGATACGCTGCCGTACATCGATGTGTATATCCAAGTCGAGTCGCCAGTTGGTGCAGAGACCAGCTACTGGCTAGTGAAAACAGTCGAATAAGCTTTCCGATTCAATACCTTCCAGCGTATCAATACAAGATAATCTCCAATTCTTCGACTTTGGTTTCAAAGCCAAAACCATGGTGCGGACACCTCTGTACAGAAATTGTTTTCCTTGCATCCAGTATAAAATCGTACTATGATTTGAACCAATGTTGTAGATATTCTTTCTCGGCACAGATAGACCGTTGCAAGTCTATGGTGTGTTTGTGAAAGTTATATCAAAGTTATACAATTTTTTTCAAAAAAGGAGAATCGTATGAAGAAATTGTTCGTTGTATCCTTGCTGCTGCTTTTTGTTGCAACCTTCGCTTTTGGCGCAGGACAGCAGGAAGCTCCCGCAGTCGTCGAAGAGTGTACCAATAGGGGGTTGCTCGATTCGATGTATTGCGATGAGGACTTTGACCTGGTCGCCGACCTTCCGAAGGACGAGAGCCAGTGGATAAACCCCGATACGCTGATTTTCGCGTATACACCAGTCGAGGATCCAGCTGTGTACCAGGACATCTGGCAGCCGTTCCTTGACCACCTTGCGAAAGTCACCGGAAAGAAAGTTCGGTTCTTCTCCGTCGATTCATACGCTGCCCAGGTCGAGGCAATGCGCGCCGGACGTCTCCATATCGCCGGTATCTCGACCGGACCCACACCATTTGCGGTCAATCTGGCCGGATACGTTCCTTTCGCAATCATGGGTGGTGCGGACGGACAATTCGGTTATACACTGCAAGTCTATGTGCACGCCGACAGCGATCTGTACAAGCTTGAGGATATCAAGGGCAAGCGTGTCGCACATACCAGTCCCACATCTAACTCCGGAAACATGGCTCCATCGGCCCTGTTCCCCTCATTCGGTGTAACTCCCGGCGTGGATTACAAGATCGAATTCTCGGGTAGCCATGAGAACTCAGCCCTTGGCGTCGTTGCAAAAGACTACGATGCGGCTCCAGTCGCCTCCGAAGTTGTCGACCGCATGGCCGAACGTGGCCTTTTCGATCCAAAAGACGTCAGGATCATTTTCGAAACCGATCCGTTCCCGACCACTTCCTATGGACATGCGAACAACCTGCATCCCGACTTGGTCGCAAAAATCAAGGAAGCCTTCTTTACCTTCCCGTTCGCAGGAACACCACTTGGCGACGAGTTCAAGGTTGATGGATTTATTCCTATAACATACTTGGACCAGTGGAAAGTTATCAGAACGATCAACGAAGCCAATAAGGTTCAATACACATTCGAAGGTCTGTAGGATTTTCGTTGAAGATTGACGGTGTACAACAAAACCGGTGCCGAAAGAGGGCACCGGTTTTAACGGTTAACGAATGCGAGTGAGGAAATATGCTTGAAATTAAGAATCTGGTGAAGAGCTATGGCAATGGCGAACGGGTGCTGAAGGGGTTGAACTTCTCCACTGGAGACAAGAAGCTTACTGCTATTATTGGATCTTCAGGCGCCGGGAAGAGTACGATGTTGCGGTGCATCAACAGATTGGTGACTGCCGATTCCGGTGAGATACTACTCGATGGGGTCGATCTGTTGAAGTTGCGTGGCAAAAGCCTGCAGAATGCACGTAGGCAGATCGGAATGATCTTCCAGGGGTACAATCTGGTCGACCGGTTGACCGTCATGGAGAATGTCCTCTCGGGAAGACTTGGGTATGTCTCGTTGATGCAGGGTGTATTCAGGAAATTCCCGGCGGAAGATGTGGACCATGCATACCAGATGCTCAAACGTGTAGGTTTGTCCCAGTATATCAACAAACGCTGCGACGAGCTTTCAGGTGGTGAGCGCCAGAGGGTAGGTGCTGCCCGTGCATTGATGCAAAACCCCAGGATACTGTTGGCGGATGAACCGACAGCTTCGCTCGACCCGAAGACTTCGGAACTGATTATGGAACTCATAGCCAATCTGGCTGAGGAAATGGACCTGCCGGTACTGATCAACTTGCATAATGTCGCCCAAGCAAAGCATTATGCGGCCAGGATCGTAGGCCTGAGGGATGGCGTCATGGTATTCGATGGAAAACCTGACGAACTGACCAACGAGCATCTCGAACATATCTATACAGCCAAGGCGGAACTCAAGGAACAATTGGGACACAAGTCGAGGTCGAAAAGATGAATCATGAAAACCAAGCGATTCCACTTGAGGACCATTACATCTGGAAAAAGCCGAGTTTTATCAGAAACCCATGGTTGCGGTATGGTCTGCTTCTTGTTTCCGCGGTCTATTTGATCTATGCATTCAGCACCTTGAGTCTTGATATCCAGCGGGTCATGCGGGGAATTCCCCGGGCCATGCAGATATTCTCAAGCGCCATTCCTCCGAATTTTGCGGCGAGAGGGGAACTGATTGTCACCGGTTTCATCGAGAGCATCCAGATCACACTGGTTGCCACAGCGGCTGGAGTGCTACTCAGTATTCCGTTCGGGTTCATGGCGGCGAAAAACATTTCGATACTTCCCGTCTATGCTCTGGGACGTGCGGTGATCATCATCTCCAGAAGCCTGCATCCTATCGTGCTTGGTGTGCTGTTTGTCAAAGCGGTCGGATTCGGTGCTTTCGCCGGTGTGCTCACATTGATCATCTATACGGTGGGATTTGTCGGAAAACTGATCGCCGAAGCAATCGAAGAGATCAAGTATGGGCAAATCGAAGCAATCCGCTCTACGGGTGCCGGGTATTTCACCATTCTCGTCTATGCGGTATTTCCCCAGATCATGCCACGGTTGATCGGACTTTCCATGTATCAGCTCGATATCAACCTGAGGGCATCCGCTGTCATCGGTCTTGTCGGTGCGGGAGGTATCGGCAACACGTTGAATTCCGCATTCGGTAGATATGACTACGGAACCGCATCCGCGATCCTATTGGTCATGATCGCGATAATCTTGGTATTCGAGTACGTCAGCGGGAAACTGAGGAGGTTTACCAAATGAGTTCATTGACATCAGGCCCGCTGAAGGAATTGGGTAAGGAATCCTACCACTGGGAGCGTTTCACCGCGAAACAGCGGTTCTTGCGGTTCATAGCGTATCTTACGGTTGCAGTTCTCCTCTATTGGACTGTCAGCTCGATAGACATCTATTGGCCGTGGGTATGGTCCGCACCGATAGAGATTCAGGATATGATCTCACGGATGATTCCACCAAATCCAGGTGCATTGCCGGAAATCATTCCAGCCCTCATCGAAACCATCAATATCGCAACCATCGGAACGGTGTTCGCCGTATTGATCTCTCTGCCCGTCGCCTATTTTGGAGCGAGCAATGTATCCCCCAACAAGGTCATGCTTTGGATCGCCCGCGTGATAATCGTTTCCTCAAGATCGATCGATACCCTGATTTGGGCATTGCTCTTCGTGGCAATCCTGGGTCCTGGACCAATGGCCGGCGTCTTCGCAGTCACTTTCCGTGCCATCGGATTCCTCGCCAAGTTGATTGGTGAAAGTATCGAGGAAATGGATTGGGGTCCGGTCGAAGCCTTGCAGTCATCCGGGGCTTCCAAGGCGCATATCATAAGTTATGCGATCGTTCCACAAGTGCTACCGACATTCTGGGCAGTGACGATTCTTCGATGGGACATCAACATCCGTGAATCCACAGTCCTGGGTATGGTGGGAGCCGGAGGAATCGGCATGTTGTTCCAGGTTGCCATCGACCTGTTCCGCTGGAGAGATGTCTCCATGGTATTGTTCTCAATTATCCTGGTCGTCCTGTTCGGCGAAATCGTCACGAGCATAGTGCGGAAAAAATTGATCTAGTCATCACCAATTCTTCCTGCCACGGATTCTTCGTGGCAGGTTTTTCATGCCCGCTTGGAATAGAAGAACAACACCGCAAGCGATATGACCACCATCCCGAGCACACTGTAGAGGTCGGGCGAGTCGTTTGCCATTATGATCCAACTCAAGGCTGCCCCAATGACAGGATTGAGGAATTTCATCATGTTCAATTCCGAGATTCGGACCTCGGGACGTTGGATGAGGTTGTACCAGATGGAAAACCCTACCGCTGAAACGAAACTGAGCCACAAGAGGCTGAAATAGAATTCCGGTGGTTGGTTGAAGTTGAACATGCCTTCTATCGGTATCGAGATGATGAACAAGATCGAACCTCCAATGAAAATCTGGGCTGCATTGAGTTTCATCGGATCATAGGGGACAACGTTCTTTTTCAGAACGACTTGCAATACGGACTCGGAGATTGCGGACAACAGGAGCAGTCCGATTCCAAGCACCTGCAATTTCCCCGTTTCGGTCGAGGGGGCCCTGCTCACACTGATGATGACTATGCCACCAATAGCGGCCAGCAGACTTAGTATCTTCCTCCCATTGAGATGGTCGTTGTGCATGAACACGTGTGCAGTCACTGCGGAGAATAGTGGTATGGACCCGATGATGATCGCCGCGATCGAAGCCGGCACCTGGTCTATTCCATAGTAGTAGAGGGCGTAGAATAGGGCGGTCTGGAGAATGGATGTCTTGAATACCAGTTTCCAATGTTTGACCGTATGTTTGACAAGCCCCTTGGGATCACGTATGAAACTCGCCAGCAGAATACCGGCGAGCATGAAGCGTATACCTGCGAAAGCGAACGGCGTGGTATAATCGAGACCCCGTTTCACAAAGACAAAAGCTGTCGACCAAAGAATGACTGGGATCAATGCGATGAGGTAGGTTTTTCTCATGCCTTTGAATATAAGCATCTTCGTGTCCCTTTGCAAGGACGATTATCGATACCCGATCAGTACGGACCCCGTATGAACGCGGCAACCTTCTCTTGGTAGAACTGTTCGATCCGCTTGTGCAGGTCGGCGGACAGCGGAGGCAATTCGGAGATCGCCACATTGTCTGTCACCTGCGACGGTCGGCTCGCACCGGGTATGACCACCGAGACCGCATCATGATCGAGGATCCAACGCAATGCCATTTGGGCCAACGTCATCCCCTCCGGTTTCAAGGCCGCCAACTCCTGAGCCAATTCGACCCCCTTCTCGAAGGGGATTCCGGCAAAGGTCTCTCCCACATTGAATGCGGCGCCATCACGGTTGAAATTGCGGTGGTCCGTTTCTCCAAAGGTGGTGTTCCGTCCCATCTTACCGGAAAGCAATCCGCTGGCCAGAGGTACTCGGGCGATAATCGAGACCTGTTTGGCCTTGGCCTGCTCGAACAATTCGAAAATCGGTTTCTGGCGAAAGATATTGAATATGACTTGCAATGAGGCGAGGCCCTCCTGCTCGAGACACAGCAGAGCTTCCTCCACAGATTCGACACTGGCTCCGAAATCAGCTATCTTTCCCTGCCGCTTGAGATCCCTAAGGACATCGAATACAGCTCCATCGGCCATCACCTCAAGGGGGATGCAGTGCAATTGGATCAAATCGAGCCGTTCGACACCAAGACGTGAAAGGGAGTCTTCCGTATGTTTGACAATTGCCTCGGGAGTGAAGTTGCCGGGCCACCCCGGGTTTTGGTTCCTTCCAAGTTTGGTTGCCACGAATATGTCACCCGAGAATTCCTTCAGGAACTTTCCAATGAATTTCTCACTTCTTCCATCTCCGTACACATCTGCGGTATCGAAAAAGGATATTCCGCCGTCGACAGCAGTATGGAGGATTTGCATTGCGGTCTTTTCCTCAACATTTCCCCACGATCCTCCAATCTGCCACGTGCCGAGTCCAACCTCCGACACGAACGTCCTGTTTGTGCCAAACGATCTCTTTTTCATTCCCCAACGAAACGAGGGTAGCGGAACAATTACTATTGGTCCATTACCGAGTGAGTGCAGGGAACGTAAGGATCCATACCTCGCCCCTCGGGGCGGGAAAGGAGGCAAAGCCTCCTGGGTCTAGGGCATGCCCTGGTGGTATGGATACCTTTCATACCGATTCCCTCCTTGCCAATGCGTATCCACGATTCTACCATGGAAGTCGAATTTCTTCAGCCGAAACCTGTTTCGACGAAATGGGTATAGGATGACAATCTCTTATTGACATATATCAGGTGATTCCAGCATTATACTGCATGACTATTCCAATTATTATCAAGTTGCTCTCGTCTTTGGTGCTGATCATCATCCTGAACCGGGTCACCAAAAGGTTGACTCTGGCACTTTTGGGTGGGGCTGTCTTCTTTGCCGTGTGGATCGGTCTCGGTCCCTTGGGCATACTCGAAGTCGCCGGGACAAGCCTGTTCAATTGGAATACGGTGGGATTGGTGGCATTGGTCTCATCGGTCATCCTGTTGTCCATGCAGATGAGTGAAACCGCGATGGTCCAGGAGTTGGTCGCGAGCATCCGGAGCGCCTTTTCGCCACGGGCTTCGCTGGCTGTCATTCCTGCGGTAATCGGATTGCTTCCAATGCCGGGCGGTGCCCTTTTCTCGGCACCCTTGCTGGATAATTTCGATGATTTGCAAGGTATCAATCCGAATACGAAAACCAGCATCAACTATTGGTTCAGACATGTCTGGGAATTCGCTTGGCCACTCTATCCCGGTGTGATAGTCGCATGCGATATCGCGGGAATCGAACTTTGGCAGATGCTGGTATACGGATTGCCATTGAGCTTCGTCTCGATTGTAGCCGGGTATTTCTTTTTTCTCAAACAGATCGGGACTTCCCATTCCGAGAGTGTGAAGACACAGAAGTTTTCCTTTGTTCCCTTCCTTCCCGTCTTCACAGTAATCGTACTGTATGGTCTCCTGCAATTCATTGCACCTACTTTGGGAGATTTCAACCAATACCTGCCCATGGTGATCGGATTGTTCGCATCCCTGGTAGTCCTGCAGGTCTTGCGCCCGCTTTCCCTGGATACGTGGGTGAAAATGCTCATATCCCCGCGCATCTTCAAGATGCTGTTGATCATCCTCATGGTCAGGGTATACGGGGCGTTCATTGCGACCGAAATCAACGGAGTTTCCGTAGTCCAGTCCATGGCGAACGAGATGCAGCATTTCGGCATACCTTCCCTGCCATTGATCATGGCACTGCCGTTCCTCACCGGCATGACCATGGGTGTCGCCGTTGGATTCGCAGGAACCGCCATGCCGGTGGTTGTCGCGCTCATGGGACCCGATCCGAATTTCGGTGTGTTGATCGGGACCGTGATTTTTGCCTATGTATCGGGCTTCATGGGGACCATGCTCTCCCCGTTGCACGTATGTATGATCGTTACCAGCGAGTATTACAAGACAGACTTGATCCGTTCGTACCGTCCCATGGTTGTTCCGGCGGTGTTCATGATTCTCGTCGCTTTCGGTTATATGCAGCTATTGTCAATCATTGTATAATCCAATTACAGACAACGACCGATACTGAAACGGAGGTGGGGAATGTACAAGCGATTTGGTTCCGATCTGCAAGGAAAGACCGTAGTAGTCACCGGTGCCAGCAAGGGCATCGGTAGGGGCTTGGCAAAGATACTGGCCAATGAAGGGGCCAGGGTTGCCGTAGCGGCGCGGGATTTGGATTCGCTTGTTTCCCTTGCGGATGAGATTCGCCAAACCGGCGGGGTCTGTGAGCCGTTTTTCCTCAATCTGAGGAGTGTCGTCTCGATACACGAATGTTTTGCGAAAATCGAACAGCAATTCGGTCCCATCGACGTGTTGGTCAACAATGCCGGCATGGGAAATCCTATTCCTGCCGAGGATATCACCGAGGAAGACTGGGATTGGATGATGGACCTGAATCTGAAGGGAACCTTCTTCTGCTGCCAAGTGGTGGGGAAGGCCATGCTTGCACGCAAGAGGGGCAGGATCATCAATATGAGCTCGCAAGCCTCTGTGGTCGCCATTCCGAACGAAGCCGTCTATTGTGCGTCGAAAGGTGCGGTGAACATGTTGACCAAGACACTTGCTGTCGAATGGTCGGGTAGGGGTATTACCGTAAATGCTGTGGGACCAACCTTTGTAAGGACTCCCGGAACGGCAGAGCGGCTCGACGATCCCGAATTTCTTGCTGGTGTCCTGGCGAATATACCGAGGGGTAAAGTCGCAACCATCGAGGATGTTGCCGGAGCTGTCCTCTACTTGGCTTCCGATGCCGCCGATATGGTTACCGGAACGCTACTGCTGGTGGATGGCGGGTGGACAGCGATCTGACCTGAACGTAGTGGTAGGGTAGTTTTTTATTTCCCTCCTTGAAGGCCTTGCGATTTTCGTCTACGATGGGGTCCATGAAACGAAAGCTTATTTTCTCTGCATTGGTAGTCTTGATTGTATTGGCTGTCAGTTTTGGCCTTGTCCGACTGTTCGAGCCAGTACATATCACGGTACGTATGCAAGAAAAGTCACCGTTGAGTGCTTTGGTATCGATCCAAAGCAAAAACTTGACACAGGTATCCATACGGGTGGTTGGAAAACATGACAACGATATCGAAGTCCGGTTTCCAAATTTTGCACGGGACCATGAAATTCCGATCTTGGGTCTGTACCCGGATTTCAACAATACGGTGGAGCTGGTGTTTACCACCGACGAAGGTGTAAGCTTCTCCAGGCAACTCCGTATCAAGACCAAACCGTTGCCGCCGATGTATCCACGGTTTTCCGTCGAACGGTTTGAACCGGACCAGATTTCTCCCGGAATGATCTTCATGCATCTGGGGCACTATGACGAAACTGGGGACTTCACCTCCTTGCCCGCCGCCATCGACGAATATGGCCAGGTCCGATGGTATTACATCGGTGAGATCGGACATGTCATGAAACGGCTTCCGAATGGCAATCTACTCATTCAAGGTAGCAGGCAAGGTACCACGCAGGACAACCTGTTGTTGGAAATCGATATGTTGGGTAGGACTGTGGCCATCCGAGCCGAAGTGCAAACGGGAATCCACCACGATGTCGCCGTCATGCCGAACGGGAACCTGCTGGTGCTCTCCTCTGCGCCGAATTCATTCGAGGACGGAGTCGTGGAAGTGGATGCCAAATCCGGCGAGGTGGTGCAATGGTGGGACTTCCGTACGATTTTGGATCCGAGCCGACCACCGCAACCGCGCAATCTCGAAAAGAAGGATTGGTTGCATCTCAATGGTATCGATTATGATCCGCTGGATGACAGTTTCATCGTATCCGGTCGGGACCAGAGTACTGTCGCCAAAGTCGACAGGAAGAGCGGGAAACTGGTATGGATCCTGGGCAACCATGAGTATTGGCCCGAAACCCTCGAACCGTACCTGCTGGAACCTATCGGCGAGACATTCGCATGGCAATGGGGTCAGCATGCCCCGATGGTGCATCCTGAAATCCCCGGAAGGCTCATGGTGTACGACAATGGGAACGAGCGGTCGTACGACAGCCCTATTGCGGTTGGGGACAACTTTTCCCGCGCCGTTGAATTCCAGGTCAATGCACGGGCGATGCAGGTGCGGCAAGTATGGCAATTCGGAGAAGAGAACGGATCCGAGACCTTCACGCCGTTCATTGGCGATGCCAACTACCTTCCTAGCGGCAACAGGTTGATTTGCTTTGGTGGAATCACCCGTTCCTTGGATGGCCAACCAATGGAGATTTTCGATTTTGCCGCGGGGAAAATCAATCGGATGAAGATTTCCGCACGGATTGTGGAAGTTACCGCCGACTCTCCGGCACGCGAGGTCCTCCGCATCTCCATTGCCGATCCGGACCCCAACAGTTTTCGGGGATATCGCAGTTACCAAGCTGAAAAATATCCATTGTACTACTGAGTGCACAATTTTCTACGAGTAGGCTTCCCAATTGTAAAATATTGATGCACCACACCCAACGGTGTGGTACTATCGATGTGTCATCTGTTACAGGAGGAGGACTAGTATGAAGAAGATAGTGGTTGTGTCGATACTTGTTGGTATCGTCTTGACCGGTTCCTTGTTTGCCACACGACAGAATCTTTCACTGGGTATGTGGGGTGATGCCTACAATCTTCGGGATATCCCGAATACCGAAGCACTCGAATATTCGCTGTATCCATATCTGAAATACGATCTGGGTGATGTGGCCCAGGATGCGTTGACATTGTATATGCAGGTTGGCCTTCCCTATGTCATCGGCGACGGGTTGGATACGCTGTTTCCCGACGGTTCGTTGGCACTGAATTATAGAATCCGTTCGGAAAGTTCCGATGCTTTCATCAATACCGGACTTACGTCCACAATCAACCGATATTCGACACCCGACACAGTGCTTGCCAATACCGCCTACTTGTATTGGTACCCATTCAACAAGGCCCAGGAAGTGTATGTGGACGACAGGTATTACGAATTTATCGACGGAATACGTTTCGGCTTTGGCTTGGACGCTGGTGCCGATCTCGGCTACCTGTTCGAGGATCCGGAAATCGAGACGGTTGTGCATGGGGCGCTTGTCGGCAGGATGCTGGCTGGAGCACAGCTCAGCGACCGGATCTGGCTGTCAGCCGACTTGAGGGTGCAGACCCCCGGTGGACGGTATTTCTTGGAAAATGAAACATATACGCTTGGGTTCGATTCCGAGCTATCCATGAGCCTCGCATTCATGGGCAGCAGATTCCAGGCCTTCGGTGGTATGGATGCGTCTCTGAATGTTGCCGATGTCTATACGCAGGATGGATTTCTGGACGGTACCGAATATTCGTATGACTTCATGCTGTGGGGAGAGCTTGCTTTCTTCATCATCGAGGATCTCAATGTCTATGCAGGTATTGAATTCACAGGAAGCAGGGGAAGTCTCGACGACGAGCTCGTAGCATACGTCGGTTTGCAATATTTCTTTCTCTAGATACAACAGGTTGGGGTGAGGCAGGTTGGTACCGCTTCGCCCCACTTTCCTTTCAAGCATCGAAGACTTGTGGTTCCCACAGCGGTTCCATCGCCTCCGATGTGGTCTGAAGTGCCTCGAAAATCGCTTCGGAAAGCTTCGACAACCGTTCTTTCCTTGAAAGACCCATTGCGGTTTTCTCAATTTCAGAGACCCGCACAGGAGAGCCGACAGAAACCAAGGCCTTCTTGCCTTTGGGACTATAGCGTGTGTTGATGTTACCGCCTTGGACCCGATTCAACACATCCAGCAGACTGAGGGCATACTCGCAAGCTCTTCCGGTCGAGCAGGGAGCGGCGATGTAGGATGGGTCGACATACTGCAGGACATCCACCAATTGCGAGTGGCGCGCATATACGTGGGCTTCCAGGGCATGGAAATCGGCGATGCTTCTTCCCAGTTGTGGCAACTGGTTGGGAATGAACCTATGCGGATGGATGGCTTCCACCGCACTGTAGCGGATCCTGAACAATCGGTCGAGCAATGAACCTTGGGGTTCGACCAACGCCAACATCTCCGCCTTGCGCATGGCAATCTCACAGATATGGAGGATGCGGTCCCGTAGATTCCCGTCATCTTTTTTCCTATCGATCGCGTACAATTGTTCCAATAGTTCTACTGTCAGTTGTGTCGCTTCGAGCAACAACTCCAATGGTGGTCGTGATTCGGGATTCTCAAGGTGCAATCCTGTTTGCTCTTCCCATCGGTGCATCACATTGCGGATAACCTGCAGGGGGTCGCCGCCGTGGCGGTACCCGATCGCTACAGGGATTATCGTCACTTCCTTGTCGTCCGAACCACCCCAAACCGCGAGCGATGCCACACCTGCCGCCAACGGGCTGCATCGGTACATATGGTAGGTGACTTGGCTTTCCGGAGCCAACGCGATCGGAAATGTTCCGTCACGCATCTCACGTCTCAGGATATCGAGTCCATTCTTATTGTTCCCACGGTTTTGCACAGGGACACATCCGATTTTCGGAAACAACCAGGCGGCGGCCTTTCCAGCCCAATCGAGGACATCGCTCCCATAGAGGAAGCGGGCATGGGGGATAATCCGATCTTCCTTGCGCCTGGTACGGTTGCGCTTGCGGATCATCCGCTGCAGCTTCCTGTTCAACGCGTACATCATGACCGGAGCATCTTCCTTGGCAACATGGCGGAATGCGATCACCAACCGTTGTTCCCCATTATAGAAGCGTTCCAGTTCATCGATGAGAAGCTCCGCATCCGCGATTTCAACGTTCCGAACCCCTTCGAGGATCCGCAAGTACCAGCCGCCCACCACTATCATGAAACGACGTGCCTTTGCCGAGTAGCGCGGCGCGACAAAACCGCGACCCGCTGTTGCCCTGGGCAGGACCATGAGCCGCTCCTTCCGCTTACCCATTGGATAGCTCCCGCCGCTGGAGCATGGCGGCATAATACTCCTTGTCGATTGGATAGCGACGGAGTATCCATATGCCGACGAGATACCACACGAGTGGAATAGGGCCACAGATCAGTTTGATGCCGATCGCTGCCAAGGCCGAAGGTTCGTCGGGCGTATAGGCGAATAGGGCGAGTATCCACCCGTTCAACGCCAAGGCGAAGGCTTGTCCGATCTTGCTCGAGAAGGTCCACAGGCTTGAGAATACGCCCTCACGCCGAACATTGCCATGATGTATCGCATCGTGTTCCACCACGTCGGGCAAGATGGCGTGGGGCATCACATAATGGGTCGACAGTCCGACA
>Ga0154462_168_pt2 | contig 40598 bp, 34 predicted proteins | sample RifGroC2_FD_105655 | JGI IMG/M metagenome (GOLD analysis project Ga0154462, IMG submission 105655) | Spirochaetes bacterium GWC2_52_13
GGGTACATTAGGGATCACAGTAACTGAGATGGTTATCAGCGCCAATGCAATCACTGGTGTGACGGCCCCTGCGACTGGTGAGAGCCCAGTTATTGCAATAACGAATACCGAAGAGTATACCAGCAGTAGTGTGACATGGACCAAGGCTGATCTCACAGTATTGGCACCTGAAGGCACGTACGAAGTGGATACAGTGTACATAGCAACAATCACTTTGACACCTGCAACTGGATATACGCTGACCGGTGTTGCAGAGAATTTCTTCACTGTTGATGGAGCTACAGCGACCAACGACAGCGACCTCGGAGTGGTGACTGCGGTATTCCCCGTAACAGTAGCAGCTCCAATCGTGCCCCTAACCAGGGTGGATATGGGAACTGCGGATAATTTTGTAATACTGGCCAAAACTGGGATTACCACCACCGGAGTAACAGCGATCACCGGAGACCTGGGAATAAGTCCTGCTGCGCGTGCCACAGTTACCGGTTTCGGAGAGACTCTCTCTGTGGATGGAACGTTTGCTACATCAGCTCTTGTATTGGATGGAGGGAAAATCTATGCTTCAGACTTTGCCATCCCCACTCCAGAGATGCTGATCACAGCAATTGCTGATATGGAAACCGCGTATAACAACATAATTGCGATGGCGGATCCAAGACCCGAAGCTATTGTCGGCGGCGTGACTCTTACCCCTGGACTCTACAAGTCGACTCCTGCAGTAAGCCTTTCAACAAATCTTACACTTGATGCAGAGGACAATGCAGACGCTGTTTGGGTTTTCCAGATAACTGGAGCCTTGAATGTGGCTGCAGAGGTAGAGATTGTATTGCTCAATGGAGCAAAGCCTGAAAATATTTTCTGGCAGGTTACAGGAGCAGTCAGTTTGTTGGCCAATTCCAAGATGCAAGGAATTGTCTTGGGTGAGGGTGTAATAGCTCTTACAGATAGTGCTTCGATCACGGGTAAGTTGTTGGGTCAAACCAACGTGACTCTTATCGCAAATACGGTTGTTGATCCGATCTTTGTACCTATCATCTAGATGTAAGACCATTCTCGTCGGTACTGAATGACGAGTAACAAAACTTTTTATCAAACGATGGCGTTGGGAGGAATCTCCTCTTGGCGCCGTCGTTTTTGTATTCACGAAGGTACCTGGTACGTGTTTTCGTTTTTGTATACAAATTCGAGTGTCTAGGTAAATATACCGCTCCCAAAGCACATCGAAAGGGTACGAGATTTCGTTTTTGTATACAAAATTGAAAGTTGGTACCAGGTACTTACCTTGGTATGTGGTACTCTTGGATCTTCTTCGCCAGCGTCTTCCGCGTCATCTGGAGGATTCCGGCCGCTTTCGATTGGTTGGACGAGCACTCCCTCAGGACATGTTCTATGGATGCCTTCTCGATCTCACCGGCCGCCTGCTTGACGAACGACTGGAGCGACTCGTCCCGTTGCGGATCGAAAAGCCGTTTCGGTTGTGCTTGCATGCTTCCGCCGGGGTACTCGACACCAAGCAACTCGATCTGGTCGGACGCGCTCAACAGCACCCCCTGGTTGACCACATTCTGCAATTCACGCACATTGCCGGGCCAGTGGTAGACCATCCATGAACGCATGACGGCATCCGACACACCCATGACCTTGCGGTTGTAGCGACGGTTGTACAAGCGGATGAAATGGTCGGCCAACAGGGGGATATCGGTACGCCGCTGTCGTAAGGGCGGAAGCATCAACTGCACCACATTGATCCGATAGTAGAGGTCCGCACGTACCTTGCCCTCCTGCACCAGCTGTGCCACCGGCTTGTTGGTCGCCGAGATGATACGGATATCGACCGATACGCTGCGCGAGCCGCCCAAACGCTCGAAACACGATTGTTCCAGCACCCGCAGCAACTTTGCCTGCACCTCCAGCGACATGTCGCCGATTTCGTCAAGAAACAGGGTTCCTGTATCGGCGAGCTCGAATTTGCCCAACCGTTTCTCGAACGCACCGGTAAACGCCCCCTTCTCGTGTCCGAACAACTCGCTGAGCAGCAACGACTCGGACAAGGCCGCGCAGTTGACACAGACGAACGGCCGGTCCTTGCGGTTGCTGGTGAAGTGGATGTACCGCGCCATGATCTCCTTGCCGGTCCCGCTCTCCCCGCAAAGCAATACCGGAGCGTTGCTTTGCTTGATCCTGTCGGCCACCTGCAACTGGTGCAGCATCTCCGGGTCCGCAGTCACGATGTCCGACGCACAGTATTTCTCACGCAATTCCCCATGGAGATAGAGGTTGTCGTGCTTCAGACGCACCAACTCGATATGTTTTTGGACCTTGTCCAGGATGTGGGAATTGTCGATCGGTTTGAGGATATAGTCGGCCGCACCCAGATGCATCGCCTCGACCGCAGACTCGACGCTTCCGTAACCGGTGATCATCAGCACAGGCAATTCGGGATCCCGTTCCTTCAACGCCGTCAGCAATGTTGTTCCCGAAACCGCATGCTTCAGACGGATATCCACGATGGCGATATCGAGGTCGTAATCGTCGGCGACACGGAGGGCACCGGGCATGGTCTGCTCGGCATGCACGATGAATCCTTCGGTTCCGAACAGATCCGAAAGACCACGGAGGATGCCTGCCTCATCGTCGACTATCAAAATATGGGAGCCATTCGCACAAGCCACTGCACACCTCTAGACAACCGGCAACCGGAAGGCGATCCGCGTTCCCTTGCCGACCGTACTGCTGACCGAGATCTCGCCCTTATATTTCTTCACTATACCATAGACCACCGACAAACCCAAACCTGTTCCGACATCTCCCGATTTGGTCGTGTAGAACGGGTCGAATATCCGTTGGATGCGTTGGGGAGGGATCCCCACGCCATCGTCGGAAACCGCGATCTCCACCGATCCCGATTGGGGAAGGTATCGTGTGGCGATGGTGATGGTACCGGTATCGACCACCGACTGCATGGCGTTCCTCACCAGATTCAATACCACCTGCTTCAACTCATCGGTACTGATGGCCACCGGGGGACACGAATCGTCGAAATCGGTGTGCAGCGTGATCTTGTGCTCGAGTCCGATGCCGTATCCGATCAAGCGGGTTATCTCCCCGATTGTCTGGTTCACCTGGGCACCGAGCGCGGCGTTCGAATCGGTCGTGGAGAAATCGAGCAATCCACGCACGATTCCGGCTATCCGCTTGGTCTCCAGCTCGACCAGTCTCAACGTCTCGGCACGTTGGGAATCGGTCTCGGAATGGATAAGGTTCTGCGTATTCGACAGGATCGAACTGAGCGGGTTGTTGATCTCATGGGCCATGCCCGCAGTCATGAGGCTGATGGATGCAAGCCGTTCGGCTTGGAATATCTTCTGCTCGTAGGCGATGCGCGCGCTGATATCCTCGATCACCACGATGCAATGGATGTCCCCTTGACCGAACAGCGGATAGAGCTTCACCTCGAAGGACTGCTCACCCACCACCCGCTTGTATTCGGCATCTGGAGCCGTCCCGTCCGACAACACGGTTCGGATCCGATCGACCAGCGGTGCATCGAGAATCTCGACAGCAAGCGTATCCAAGGCGGCGCCCGCAACCTCCTGCTCCGAGAGGGAGAAGAACTGCAGGCAGGAACGGTTGACCTTCTCCACCCTCAGATCCTTGCTGACTACGACCAGGCCCTCGGGCATGGCATTGATGATGCTCTCGTTGTACCCCTTGAGCTGCATGATCTGTTGCAGGTACTCCTCCCGGGTCTGCTTGTCCAGGGCAAGCTGCTCGGTCATCTCGTTGAACCCGTCGAGCAGTTCTCCGATTTCCCCACGGTGCTGCGATGGGATCGAGACCCGATAATCGCCTTCCTTGATCTTCTGCATGGCTTGCACGACCCGATGGATCGGAGAGCTGAGATGCTTGGAGAAGATCAGGCTGAGCAGGATCGTGACCAGGGCGGCGACCAACGCGATGGTAAGTATTGCCCGATTCACCAACACGACCTGCCGGTCGTAGTCGGCCAGGGAGAGGAATACCACCAGCGTGAGCATCTCGGTATCGTCACCGACAGCCACCGAACCCGAATGTTGGATAATGGCACGGTAGTTGTGTCCATCGACCTCCACATGTTTGACCGACGTGTAGGCATGCTCGGCCTCCCCGTTGAGCATGGGCATCGGGACAGCATCAACCGCTATGGTGCCTTCCACGGCTCCCGAAGCGCTGGCGACCAACACCTTGATGCGTTGGTTCGAGCTGAGACGCTGCAACAGGGGGCGATCGATCATCTTGACCAAAAACACGTCCACCGCGGTTCCATCCGCCTCCGTACCCAAGCGCACCACAGCCGTGAAGTAGAGGGTATTGTGCAGCTTGATGATCTCGATATAGGGATGGACCTTGCGGTTCCTGAAGGCTTCCGTATCGAGGAACGGACGATCGGTCGATTCGATGGGCACCAGCAGCTGCCCGCCATCCGATTCGCGGCGCAACACCGCGTAGTCCACTCCCGAACGCGAGGCCGCTTGTCGCACAGCCATCACCAGGTCGCCGTCGAACGAATCGGTGGGCCCACGACCGGGCGACGGATTCTCCTCGGCCAGCAGGTTTATGTGTCGCCACAACAGGAGTTTCCAATGGTTGAAGTTGTCGTAGACCGCCGAGGCCTCACGCGCCAATTCACGCGATGCGTCGACCGATTGGTTGGTGTTGATGGCACGGGTGATGAAGACTGTGGTCGAAACCGACAACAGGATGATGATGGTTGTGAAGAGAAGAAGCGTCTTCTGAAAAAGCCTCATGCCGCATGCTCACCTTTTTACCGTTTTACCGTTTTACCGTCTCCGATCCCACGATAAGACCGACGATTTCATCGGGTGTGGTCTCCGAAACCAATCGGGTCGCGACATTCTGACCCCGACGCATCACGATGATCCTGTCGGCGACCTCGAATACATCATACATCTGGTGACTGATAATGATAATCCCAATTCCTTGTGTCTTAAGCGATTTCACCAGGTCGAGCACCTTCTTCTGCTCGGCGATGCCCAATGCGGCCGTCGGTTCGTCCATGATCAGGACCTTCGCCTGCCAATAGATCGAACGTGATATCGCCACCGCCTGCCGCTGTCCACCACTCAGTGTGCGGATGGTATTCTTCAACGACGGGATCTCGATCTCCAGGCGGTCGAGCACGCTTCTCGATTCCTGCTGCATATACTCGTGGTCGAGCACGTTGAACATGCCCAACGACCGTTTCGTCTTTTCCCGTCCCAAAAAGATATTGGACGAGACGTTGAGGTTCTCGGCGAGAGCCAGATCCTGGTAGATGGTCTCGATCCCGTTCGCCAAGGCATCCATCGGGGATTCGAGCTTCATGGGTTTGCCGTCGAGCAGGATCGTCCCCTCATCGGGCTTGTGCACGCCGCTGATCATTTTTATGAGTGTCGACTTGCCCGCTCCGTTGTCCCCGAGGATAGCGACGACCTCACCCGCATTGACTCCCATACTCACATTGTCCACCGCGGTCAAGCCGCCGAAGCGCTTGGTGATGCCCCTGGTTTCGATGATATACCCCATACTGTCCTCCTGCTCCTAACGTTTGAAATCGGGGAAGAACCGTTCGATGACGACGGTGAAGATCAGGATCACACCGACCAGAATGTATTTGTCGAAGGTCGGGGTGCCCCGCATGCGCAGTCCCGTCTCCAAGGTGGCGATCACCAGGCATCCCAGGATTGTCCGCCACACGGTTCCCGAACCACCGAACATGCTTGCGCCGCCGATCACCACCGCCGCGATCGCATCGAGCAATGAAGCCGCTCCCGCATCGGCCTTTCCCGTGATGTATTTCATGACATAGATGATGCCGGCCAGAGAGGCGAAGAACGACGAGATCATGTAGACGCCGATGATGTGCTTCTTCACATCGATCCCTGCCCTGCTCGCCGCATCGATATTCCCCCCGATCGCATAGATATGCTGGCCGAACCGGGTCTTGGTGAGTATGAACGCGAAAATGGCGATGAAGACGAGTGCGAAGACGACCGCGTTCGGTATGATCTCGATCACCCGCACTCCCCGGGCGACATCGGGCCGCTGCATGAACGAGATTCCCGAGCCCGGAACGATATAGAGGAAATGGCCGTTGCCTATGGTTCCTGCCAACGGGGGCAGGTTCTTTGCCGGAATACCCTGCATGAGCAGTTCCGATACCCCTTGGCAGACACCCAGCATCGAGAAGGTCGCGATGAATGGGGGGACACGCAACTTTGCCACCAGCACCCCGTTCACGAAACCGGGAATCAGCCCGACACACAGCGTGATGAGGATGCTTGTGACAATCGCTCCCAGCGGGGACAGGCCTCTGGATGCGAAGACGACCATGAGCTTGGACGAGATGACGGTGGCGAACCCCAATACGTACCCGACCGACAGGTCGATGCCCCCGGTGATGATCACAAACAGCTCGGCGGTTGCCAAAAGGAATACTTCCGTGCCGTAGAAGAGGATCATCTGGACGATGTTCAGGCTCGCGAAGCCGCGGGTCAGGATTGCGAAGTAACCGAATTCCAACACAAGGAAGACCAGAACCCAGTTCCGGCCGATCGTGCCGAGTGTGTTTCGCTTGCGTTGCGCCACTAGTGTATTCATTGGCATCTCCGTCTAGAATAGGTCGGGAAACAATTGGTCGATGATGACGGCGAGCGTAAGCAGCACGCCGACCGCGATATACCGTACGAACGGTTGGACGCCCGAGATTGCCAGTCCGTTCTTCAGGACTGCCAATACCAGCACGCCCACCATCGATCCGACGATCCTCCCCTTGCCCCCCAGCAGGCTGGCTCCACCGATGACCACCGCGGCTACGGCAAACAGTTCGTACATCGAGCTGAAGGTGGTGTAGTTGCCGATTCCGGTCTGGAAGACATTGAAGACGCCGGCCAGACCCGCAAGGAACGCCGAGAGCATATATATCTTGACCAGGTGCCGGTCGACATCGATTCCGGCCCTGATGGCGGCATCGATATTCCCTCCGATGGCATAGGTGTGCTGGCCGAACTTGCTCTTGTGCAGGATATACCAGAATACGAGCACGACCGCGGCGATGAGGATGAAGGAGAACGGAACGAGCCGTATCAGCTCCCGCACCCGCTCGTCCGGAATATAATCGGGTTTCTTGAACAAGGTGAACGACTGGCCCTTGTGGATGTAGAACAGGTAGCCGTTGCCCAACCGGGGGAGGACGGACGGCAATCCGGCGATGGGAAGGAACCCGTCGCACAGATGCAGTGTGATGCCGTTGCAGATGCCCCACATGCCCAGTGTCGCTATGAAGGGTGGTACCTTGAACCGGGCGACCAGGGTACCGCTGATGAATCCGGGGATAAAGGCGACCAGCAATCCTGCAAGGGTTCCGAGTACGATGAGCATCGGTTCGCCCATTCCCGTGGAACCGAGTGTCACCATGATACGTGCGGCCAGGGTCGAAGAGAGCCCCATGACGAAACCGACCGAGAGGTCGATGCCGCCGGTGATGATGACAAATGTCTCGGCAACCGCCAATAGGATCGAGATGGTGGCCAGGTGGATGATATTCTGGAAATTGACGACTTCGAAGAAGCCTGGGCCGGTGAAGGCGAAGATCGCCATCATTCCCAACAGGAAGAAGAGAGCCCAGTGCCGCCCCAGCAGTTTGCCGGTCCTGGTCTGGACAAACGGTGTAGGTGTGTCGTGTGGCATTTGCGGTCTCGGCATCGCGCATCCTCCAAAGGGGGTGTTTGCAAACGTAACGGGAGGACGGCCCTCCCCCCTTACCTGTCGGAAGAGCCGTCATTTTGGAAAAATCGGTTATTGGTAGATATACTGGGCCATGGCCGGATCGTTCACATTCTCCTTGGTGAAGAATTCGAATCCGGGAATGACTTTCTTGGGAACCTGGACCGAGTTGTCCTTCAGGTATTTCACTGCCCACTCGACTCCGAGCGTACCCATTTCACCCGGCTTCTGTGCCAAGACCAGGTCGACTTGGCCCTTCTTCAAGGCGCCGATCAGTTCTTGGGTGGCATCCCATGATGCGATCTTGATGGCACCGGTGAGACCGGCGTTCACGACTGCCTGGTACGATCCCTGCGCACTGTAGACGTTGGTACCGAAGATTCCCACGATGTCCTTGTCCTTCTGCAATGCCGCCAAGGTCTGTTCCTGTGCGACTTGCTGGACATCGAGGCACCATTCGACTCCGACCAGTTCCATTTCCGGGAATTGGGCGATGCCTTCAGTGAAGCCCTTCACGCGGTCGGCGACCGACGATGCGTCCGGATTGGTCGCTTCGCAGAACACCTTGCCCTTCTCTCCGAGCATTTCGGCCAATTTCTCGGCCATCATCTTGCCGCCGAGCCGATTGTCCGATCCGATGTATGCGAGGGGGAAGTTGAAGTCGCTGGGTTTCGAATAATCCCCGTCACCCAGGAAGGTGTCGACGGTGATGATCTCCATGCCCTTGTCGTAGAGTTTCTTCAGTGGTGCGATCAAGGCGTCGTTGGAGGTCGGTGCGATCAGGATGGCATCGAAGTCCTGCTTGGCAGCGGTCGCCTCGAGGATCGGTACCTGGGCTTCCGGTCCCCAGGACTTGGGATATTCGGCTACCACGACTTCCACGCCGAGTTCCGCGGCCTTGGCCCGCACTCCCTTTTCCATGGTGTAGTAGAACGGATCGGCCACTCCAGGCATGAACAGCAGGGAAATCTTGCCGTCATCGGCGGCTTCCTTCGCTCCGGCCGCGAAAAGCATCGATGCGCTGCCGAACAGGGTCAGCACAACCAATAGGACGATGATACTCTTTTTCATGACATGCTCCTTTTTGTGATGAGAACGGAAACAGGTTGACAACCGTCCATCATCATGCACAAAGCGTGCCAATCGCCAGCGTAGCATGGATTTCCGCTTTGCGTGGAAAATTTCGCGGTAGACATGGGGTCGTTCCGATCAAGAAAAGGAAAAAGTGGGTAGTCGGGTACCCACTTGGTGGGTAAGTACCTGGTACGTGTTTACGTTTTTGTATACAAATTAGAGTGTCTAGGCAAAATTACCGTGCCCAAAGCACAGCTTAGGGGTACGTGATTTCGTTTTTGTATACAAAATTGAAAGTTGGTGCCAGGTACTTACCTTGGTAGTATCAATATATTAATGTTGATATTTCAATTTTCAACATTTTATTGTTGATTTTATATTTTTCAATTATTTTTAATTGATTTTCTACAATTGCTGTGATACAACAGGCATATGGACTATTACGCATTGGTCGGCGATATGAAACAATCCCGCAAAGCGAAGAACCGGTCGGGACTACAGGAATTGCTCTTGGAAACATTGGGCGAGGTGAATGTGAAGTTCTCGGAATTCATCGTTGCGGACCTCATGGTCAATGCCGGGGACTCGTTCCAAGGCATCCTCCACGCCAAGGCCCCTATCCTGGCCATCTGCGACAGGATCCGCTTTTCGTTGATCGGGCAATGCGATATCCGTCTGGGGTTGGGATTCGGGCAAATCCAAACGCGGATAGACAGGAAACAGAGCATCTTGGCAGACGGTCCTGCCTTCTGGGAAGCTCGCAAGGCCCTGGATATCGTCAATGAACTGGATTACTACGATACCCATTCCATCCACCTGAGCATCGCCGCGGGACAGCATCACCTGTGGGTGCAGACGCTAGTCAACCAGGTGCTGGTCGGACAGGACCTGGTTGTCGCCAAGTGGAAGAATACCCAGCTTACCCTTGCCCGACAGTATCTGGTACACCATGGGTATGGAAAGATATCGCAAACCATGTTGGCAAAGGAACTGGGGCTTACCGTCCAGCAGGTGAACACCACCATACAGGCAATGGGGTTTCTCGCGTATCTCGATATGAAAAGGAATACCGAACAGACTTTGATACAGGTATTGGGGGGCTCGACAACATGAACATCGTACTGGTCATACTTTTGGGAATGCACGTAATCGGAGATTTCTACCTGCAGCCGGATGCAATTGCTGGTCAGAAGCGAACCCGATACAGCGGAATACTGCTCCATGCGCTGCTCTATGCCATTCCATTCCTTCCGCTGCTGTTGGTTTCAGGTTGGTTTCCGTTCGCGCTTCTGGTCGGTTCGCACCTGCTGGTCGATACTCTCAAGTTTCCGTTTGCATCGAAGGCTTACAAACCGGAGTGGGTATTCGCTGTGGACCAGGGACTGCATGTGGCCATGCTGGTGTGGGTCTCGCGGTTCGTCACCATGGAGGTTGCGGTCGTCGACACCTATGGAGGGCACATCCGGATCGCGGTGTATGCGCTGATGATTTTGAAACCGGTTTCCGTCATGTTCCAGGTACTGTTCAGCCGATTCCGCCCCGCCCTCCCCTTGTCGGGGATCGAGGGTGCCGGAAAAACCATCGGGTATCTGGAACGGCTCGTGCTGGCAATTCTGCTGGTCATCAACCAAGTGGCTGCGATCGGCTGGGTGATCGCAGCGAAAGCCTTTGCCCGCAGTCGACAGTTGTCGGAATCGGCGGAGTTCTGCGAATATTTCCTTGTCGGAACCCTAGTGAGCGTACTTTCGGTGATCGTGTTGCACCAGGTATTGTTCGTCGTTTGACGGTACCTGGTACGCGTTTACGTTTTTGTATACAAATTCGAGTGTCTGGGAAACAATACCGTGCCTAAAGCACATCGAAGGGGTACGTGATTTCGTTTTTGTATACAAAATTAAAAAATGGTACCAGGTACGTTCCTTGGAAAAAGTTGAAAAAAAAGTTTGACAAGCCGGAAAACCCATGCCTATAATTTGTTCATAGTTTGAATGAACTAATTAGGCGGGCCATATGAACAAGACGAACGAACGGTTCCACAACCTCTTGGCACTTTTCGATACACTCCGGTTGGAAGGATCGATAACCCAGGCGGAACTCAAGGACCGGATGCAGTTGCAAGCATCGACGGTTTCCTACCTGGTGAACGACTTGCGCCATAAGGGACTCGTCGTCAATTCCAAGAAGAACATCCAGTCGGTGAAAGTCGGAAAACCCGGACAACTGTTGGAACTCGACAACGAGTATGCCTACTTCCTCGGTTTGTATCTTGAGGAAACGTTTATCGATGCCCATATCATCGGAATCGCCGATGTGGAGATATTCTCGCAACGTATTCCACTTGAGGAAGGCTCTCCCAGCGAACTGCCCAACCAGATAATCAAGATCATCGAGAACCTGAGAAGCCTGTACGGGAACATCCGGGGTGTCGGCATCGCCGTCAAGTCGGTAGTGGACAGGAAAGGCAACATCTCCTCCTTCAAACGGACCTATATGGCTACCGAAGGGCCACGCGTATGGAGCATCGAAGGCTTTTCCACCATCATCAGGAACGCCTTCGAGGACTTGCTGATAGTAATTGAAAACGATGCCAACTGCGCTGCGACGTATTGCCAAGCGATAACCAAACACATCCATGGGAACTTCATGACCGTGCTGGTCAACAACAATCCTTTCGGAATCGGGTGTGGTCTTGTCGTCAACGACAAGCTGTTCAGGGGTGGAAACGGAGCTGCCGGTGAAATATTCTTCACCGACAGGACCATACAGAACCTGATCGAACAACAGAAGAACGGGCATGCACCGACAGAGATTATCCGGTTGCTCAAGGATGCGATAGTCAAAGGCATCTACATGATGGATCCTGAGGTCGTATACCTTTCCGGAAGCCTCTTCTCCCATACCGACGACGAGACACACCAGGAGATCCTGCAGACATTCAAGGGGTTGCCCTATCCTATCCATATCCTGGTCGAAGCCCACTACTCGCTGCCGGCGAAAGGAGCAGTCCTGCTCGCTGTCGACGAATACATATCCGACCTGATCGCAACCATGGACAGGAGATGAAGATGAAACGAGAATTTGTCATATTCCTGATAAAGAAACTCGCAAAAGTGCTATTCACCGTCTGGGTCGTCACCACTCTGATCTTTTTCCTGATCCGACTCATGCCATCCAATCCGATCCAACAATATGTGCAGAACCTGGTGGTCCAATACGGCATGACCTACGAGGAAGCTTCCGCCCGTGCATCCTCGCTCTTTTCAATAGACCTGGATGCGAACGTGTTCTCCCAATACATCCGGTATCTGCAACAGGCGGCCCGTTTGGATTTCGGCACCTCCTTCCTCTCACCGGGAGTGCAGGTATCCGAAATCATCGCCGCACGGCTTCCATGGACACTCTTCACCGTCGGATCAGGATTGCTGCTCTCCTTCATCGTTGGAACCGTTCTCGGGGCAATCGCCGCCTACCGCAGGGAATCCTGGTACGAACCGATCATCTCGGGAGTCAGCTCCTTCCTCAGCGCCATTCCGGACTTTCTCATCGCGATTTTCCTTATCCTCTTCTTTGGAGTGTTCACGTGGGGCGGGCGGGGAAGCATCATCCCGATATTCCAATTGCGGGGCAATTTCAGTCCCGGGGCAACCATCGGTTGGAATTGGGAATTCATCGGAAGTGTCCTCGACCACGCCATGGTTCCTATCCTCACCTACTTCTTCTCCCAGATCGGCATTTGGGTCCTGTTGATGAAAGGAAGCACCGCCGGATGCCTCAACGCGGACTATGCGACAATCGCCCGTGCCCGGGGTCTCCGACCCGGCAAGATACTGGGGTCCTACATCGGAAGGAACGCCATGCTCCCGATCGTGACCGAATTCGCCATGCGTCTCGGCTTCATCATCGGCGGGTCGCTGATCATCGAACAACTGTTCGTCTACCAAGGCATAGGACTCGAACTGTTGAAAGCCACAAGCAACCGCGACTATCCGCTCATGCAAGGAATATTCCTCATCATGACCGTAGCTATCGTATTGTCCAATCTCCTCGCTGAAATCCTCTATGGAGTTCTCGATCTGAGAATCCGGGCAAAAGGAGGTTCCCGCCATGCATGATGCGCAGATGCAACTGACCAAGAAAAGCCGGTTCAGCCGCAACCTGCGGAAACTGGGTCGGGCCTTGTCCCAGGACCCGGTCGGAACCATCGGCTTGCTGATCCTTTTGGCGATCATAGCCATGTCGACCCTCGGCCCCCTTTGGTTTCCCCTGGATGAGATATCGAATCCCGACCTGATCCTGTCGGCCCCGTCCGCCGAGCATTTCCTTGGAACCGACCATCTTGGACGCGATATCTGGGCACAGGTGGTCTCGGGAGGACGTGAACTGCTGGTCCTGGCCTTCCTGACCGCAAGCATCGCCGTGGTGCTGGGAATATTCCTCGGCTCCTTCTCCGCACTCATAGGAGGAAAATTCGACGAAGCGCTGCTGTTCCTCGCCGATGTGTGGCTGACGATCCCCCGCTTCCCGCTTCTCGTCGTCCTCTCCGGTTTCTTCAGGCTATCGAGCGTGACACTCGCCATCGTCTTGGCGATACTCTCCTGGGCAGGCCTGTACCGGACCATCAGGGCAGAAGTGCTCTCCCTGAAGACCCGGGACTTCGTGGAAGTCTCGTTCATGCTCGACATGAGCATGCTCCATATCATCTTCAAAGAGATCATGCCCAATATGATGGGTTTCATTGCCGCCAACTTCACCTTGCTCATGCGTGCCGCCATCTATTCCCAAGTCGGTCTGGTATTTCTCGGATTGCTGCCGCTGGACCAGAACTGGGGAGTAATGATCAATGTGGCTTGGAATCAGGGGGTCATCTACAATCCATCATCCATCTGGTTCCTCCTGGCGCCCACCATAGTCATCTGCCTTCTTATCCTCTCGTTGGTGTGGATCTCGCGTTCCCTTGAGGAAATTTTCAATCCGGGGTTGCAAAAATGACAAAGAACACAAGAACGGGAACCGATTCGTCCCAGAAGAACCGACTCCTCGATATCCAGGACCTCTCGATTGAATACCGGACAAAACGGGGACGTTTGCAGGCAGTGCACAAGGCATCGCTTCGTGTCGATGCAGGCGAGTCGGTGGCAATTATCGGGGAATCGGGGTGTGGAAAGACCACCTTGGCCACATCGATCGTCAGGATGCTGCCGCTGAATGCACGGATATCCCACGGACGGATACTCTACCGAAGAAGCGACGATGAACAGACCAGGCTCGACACCGCCTCCGAAAGGGAACTCAGGACCATCCGGTGGAGCGATATCGTCATGATGTTCCAAACATCCCAAAGCTCCTTCAATCCGGTCGCGAGGATCCGCACGCAATTTCTCGACACCGCCCAAGCGCATGAACCCAATTCCGATCCACAAGAGATCCTGCAGCGGAGCAAGAAACTGCTTGAACTGGTCTATCTCGACGGTGAAGCGATCCTACAAGCCTACCCCCACGAATTGTCGGGAGGCATGAAACAACGGACCATGATAGCGTTGGCCCTCCTGTTGCAGCCCAAACTGGTGATCCTCGATGAACCCACGACTGCCCTTGACCTGATTACCCAGAAGAAGATCCTGGAGTTGCTCAATTCGCTCCGGGAAACCTTGGGCTTCAGCATGATCTTCATCACCCATGACTTGGGAATCGTGACCCAACTTGCCGACCGCGTGGTCACCATGTACGCAGGATCGGTGGTGGAGGATGCACCTTCCCGCAGTTTCTTCACCAGTCCCCGCCACCCCTACAGCAAGGGATTGCTGCATGCGATCCCCAAACTCGATGCCGAATTCGAGGAACTCTACTCCATCCCCGGAAACACTCCCGACCTGGTGGAGAAGATCGAGGGATGCCTATTCGCTCCCCGTTGTGAATTCGCATTGGGCATGTGCCGTACAACGATTCCATCCCTTGACGAAGTGGAACAGGGCCGTAAGGTCGCCTGCCATGTATTCGGCATCAACGGAAAATCGGACAAGACATCTTCATCGGGAGGAAACGCATGACGACACCTTTGGTTGAAATCACCGACCTGACGAAAGTGTTCCATCAACGGAAGACAGGCGATGTCGCCATCCTGCGCGGAATCGACTTGACCATCGAGGCCGGGGAAACCGTATGCGTCGTAGGCGAGTCGGGATGTGGCAAGACCACCTTCGGAAAAATCCTCGCCGGGTTGCACGACTATTCGGGCGGAAGCTTCAAGTATGGGGGAAAGGAAGTGGCGACCTTATCCAAGACAGACTGGAAACCATTCAGGCGGTCGGTACAGATGATCCACCAGAATCCATACGAATCGCTCAATCCGACCAAAATGGTATTCGACATGCTTGCCGCGCCCCTTCGACACCACAAGAAGATCAAGGACTTCACGACATTGTACCACGAGACCGTCAAGTTGCTTGAGATGGTGGGACTTACCCCGGTCGAGGATTTCATCGACAAATATCCTGGAAATCTCTCGGGTGGACAGCGGCAACGGGTCTCGATCGCCCGGGTGCTGGCCATGGATCCGCAGTTCATCGTTGTCGACGAAGCCACAAGCATGATCGACACTTCGATGCGCATCAGCCTGCTCACCACCCTCAAGCGGATCCAACAAGAGTTGCATGTCGCATACCTCTATATCACCCATGACCTTGCCCTCGGCAGGTATTTCGCCTGGGGACACCGGATCGCCGTCATGTATCTGGGAAAAATCATCGAACTTGGACCGACTTCCGATCTTATAGGCGACCCGTGCCATCCCTATACGAAGGCAATCCTCTCCGCCGCGCGCCTGGAAACCGATTCACCGTACGAATTGAACAATATCGACATCCCCTCATTCACCAACATCTGTACGGGATGCTCCCTCTCACCGCGTTGTCCCCAGGTAATGCCCGGGATTTGCGATGTGACCGAACCCCAGTTGCGCGATATCGGAAACAACAGGAAAGTCGCGTGCCACCTCTACGCGCAAGATGATCACAACGGGGAGGCATCATATGGGAAATAGGACAATCGCATTCTTTTCCCGCCTGATGGTCTCGTTCGGACTGGTGATGATCATCCTTTCCCTCGTCCTGCTGCCCCGCCATCCGTTACAGAGTGCCGAACGGATCGTAAGTGTGATGAATATCATCGTGGGGTCGCTTCTGGTTCTTTGTGGTAGGTTTCTTTCCCGCATGGGAAGAAAAGATAAGGATTTGTAATTCAACAATCAACAGGAGGTTGAAATGAAAAGGAAACACAATCTGATTGTATGGGCAATGTGTATCGTATTGCTCTTCGGGACGCTGACACTGGGTGCGCAAGGAAGCAAGGAGTCCGCAACTCCCGCCAGCCAAGTCAAGAAAGCGCAGACATTCGCGGGAGGCTGGCCGTATCCGACACCGCCAACCGGTCACTTCAACATGTTCGTGGCCAATGCCATCGAATTGAAATTCTGGCGTGAAATGCATCAACTTCCATTGGCTTTGTATGTGAATAGCCGTGCGGAATATACTCCGATGCTTGCCGAAAGCTGGAAAATCGACGATGCCTCGACAAGCATGACCGTAACGTTGCGCAGCGACGCCAAGTGGCTCACCGGAGAACAGGTCACCGCGAAAGATGTGTGGACAACCTTCCAAATCTACCGTTTGGTCGGAAATCCCGCTTGGAACTACATCTCCGATGTCACGGCCGTCAGTGAAACCGTGGTTGAATTCGGTATCAAGAATCCGACACCGCTATTTACCCGCAACGTATTGCGCAAACCGATCGTCGACTACAAGACCTATGGGGCCTATGCCGACAAGACCGCGGAATTGATTGCGAAGGGCCTGGACCAGAATTCCTCCGAATGGAAGAACCTGGTGGCCGAGTTCAACGCGTTCAGACCCACACTGGTGAATGCCTCGGGACCCTATTATATCGATCCGGCAAAGGTTAGCCAGTCGGCGATAGAAATGCAAAAGAACCCCAACTCTTTCCTCGCAGACAAGATTATGTTCGATACATTGACCATCTACAATGGCGATGTCCCCGACTTGACCCCGTTGGTGCTCAGCGGCCAAATGGATTACTTGACCCACGTCTTCCCCGCATCGAGCATGCAGGCCTTCGAGCGCATGGGCTACACCTTTGTCCAATTGCTGGGTGTCGATGGTCTGGCTATCTACTTCAACCATGCGATCGCACCACTGGGTGACGTACGTGTCCGCCAGGCAATCGCGCATGTCGTCGATCGTGAACGGATCGGAAAGCTAGCCCTTCCAGGCGTTACAGTCGGCGTCCAGTATCTGACAGGTTTGGGCGATACGGTCGCCAAATCATGGGTCGACATGTCCAAATTGAACCCCTACGAATTGGACTTGGAAGAAGCGGCAAGATTGTTGCAGGACGCCGGCCTCTCCAAACAGAACGGACAATGGTATTTGCCGAACGGCAAACAGTTCTCCCTCTCGTTGCAGTGTCCCAGCGGATGGGCCGATGCCTCCACGGCAGCCAGCGAAGCAGCACAACAGCTGACCGCGTTCGGTATCAAGACCAACTTCATGGGAATAGAATCGACACAACGGACTCCAAATATCGTTGAAGGAAAGTTCGAGTTGGCCATGTCGTTCTTCGGTACCGGCCAACCACACCCCATGTACGCCTATGAAGGCCCGCTTCTCGCAAGCAACACCTCCTCCGGTGGTGTGGGAATCTCCTTCTCCATGGTCCAGGATACATCGATGGGAAAAATCGATTTCCGACAATTGTTGCAGGAGTCGATCCAGGGTTGGGATACGGATGTCCAGAAAGCTACGGTGAGCAAGATCGCGGTCGCTTTCAACGAGACCCTCCCGACCATCCCGCTGTATACCAAACAGAGCCGGAACTTGACCAGCAATGGCCTGCGCACCGTTTGGAACGGACCTGAAGAATTGTACAAGAACTCCTCCGGCGACGATAACTTTGTGGTCTACCAGTTGCTCAACGGCATGATCAATCCCAAGTAACCTGCCGGGATAATCTTGAATTTCAATTTGGCATCGGAGATTGCTCCGGTGCCAAATCCTCCAACCACGAACAAGGGGTATACCGTGCATCTGATTCCTTCTCCAAAACAATTGCTATTCCAAACCGGCGCGTGCGATGTGGAACGTGGGCTCGCGTTCGATGACCGATTGGCTCTATTGGCCGGAAAAGCCGACAACTTCAATCTTCCGAACGATCCCTCCGGCATTCCGGTACACCTTGCGTTCTCAGCGCTACCGATACCAGCGACAGTCAACCATGCAGAGCTTATCGAGCTGCAGGCATACCGACTGGAAATCGCCGCCCACGAGATCACCATCACCGTGTCCGATCTCCAAGGGGCCTATGCAGCACTGGCGACATTGCGCCAGATTGTACGGCAATACCCCACCAGGAACCTTCCCTGCCTCACCATATTCGATTATCCGACGATACCGTCGCGGGGGATCATGGTGGATGTATCGCGGGGAAAAATTCCCAACCGAAAGACATTCACACGACTTGTGCAGCTTTCATTCGCATACAAGCTCAATGTCCTGCAACTCTATTGGGAAGACTGCTACCGCCTTACGAGACACAACCAGGTAGGCATCCTCAACGGTTGGTACGACCAGAAGGAAGTGGCATGGATGGAAGAGTTGTGCCAGGCCTATGGCGTGGAACTGCAGGCGAACATCCAGACGTTCAGCCATATGCAGGGGTTGTTGCGGTTGCCCGGTTTCTCGCATCTCGCCGAGAACGATTCCCTGTTCACCTTGGCACCAGGCAATGGGGAGGTCTATACGCTCTTGGATGAAATCCTTGGGGAAGTGCTTCCATGGTTCTCATCTAAGACCGTACATCTGAATATGGACGAGGCGTATGATCTGGGAACAGGGTTCAGCCTGGGACAGGCCGCGGACGTCGGAAAGGAACAGGTGTATGTGGACCATATCAACAAAGTGGCAGCCTTGGCGCGCAAGCATGGAGCCCAAAAGATACTCATATGGGGTGATGCCTTGGCGAAATATCCCCACATGCCCGACAAGGTCGGTTCCGATGTGGTATTCGTCGATTGGAACTACAATCCCGAGCACCACTTCCCCTCCTTGGATATCCATGATGGCCTCGAACGTGAATTCTGGATCGCCCCGGGAACGAGCTCATGGAACGCGATCTTTCCCCGCCTGCAGAATTCCTTCGTGAATATGAAGAACTACATCCAGCAGGCAGTGCAAAAGGCTACCAAGGGTGTATTGGTTACCCATTGGGGTGATTACGGACACCATCAACCATTCTCGTTCAGTTATCTCGGATACATCTATGGGGCAGAGCAGGCATACAATGGCGGACAGACCGGCCAGGCACAGTTCGAACAGGCTGCCGAAGCCCTGGTGTATGACGATGACCATCAGATACGGGCAGTGCAACACCTGGCTGCGACCAACGAATTGCCAGCTGTGCAGGTTGGATTCAAGAGCCAGACGCTGTATGCGCTGTTCGATGATTTCTTCAAGGGACTCACCATTGTGGGAGATGAACGGTACCCGGCGATCCCGACGCAGACACACGCCGGACTTGTTCGCCTCGGAGAGGCAGCGGAACAGGAATTACTGCAAGCCGATGCCAACAGATCCATCAACAAGGAACTGCTCCTAGCGGCGAGGATGTTGGTCTTGGCGGGAAAGAAAGGATTGTTGTCCCACGAAATACGTACGGCATTCCTATCCAAGGATGTGGATGAGCGCAAACTGCTCCAGTGGATATTCGAGATCAAGACCCTATTTGCGCGCTTTTCCCTCCTACGTCAGGAATTCACCCTGCTCTGGGAAGACGAGGCGCTTGTTGTCGGGCGTGAAGGTGCCTCGTATCTGTTCGACAAGGCTGCCACCAGATTCGATGAAGCGGTTCGTTACCTCGCTCGACAACTGTTGGCCTTGCGTCATGGCGAAGCTTTGGATGCGACGATGGAAACCTATACGGCCAATGAGAGTTATACGACATTGTGGACCATGGATTGCCTGAACCTTTGGGATCGGGCGTATCCATGGCGATGACAAGGAGTTTGCAGTGGAAGATTATTATTTGTTCTTGCCGTCAGTTCGCGAACTGACGCATGGGTCCGGATACTATACGATAGGCGATTCGGATTCGCCCAGAAGCAACAGCCGTGTCTGTTTCCAGAAATTCAGCGCCGATACCGAACACTTCGCCGACCTTCGACAGGCTGTGGCACTAGAGGACAGATCTGGCGAGGACCCGTACTTCATAGCCATAGGTTCGGTCGATGTGTCGAACGCACGCATCCCCAAGAATCCCGAGGGGTATTTCCTGCACGTGGAGGCCAAGGGGATACTTCTGGCCGCCAATACCGAACAGGGCCTCTTCTACGCGTGCTGCACCTGGGCACAGATGCTGGGACAGTCGGGCAGTAGAGTGAGGAGTGCGACAATTGTCGATTGGCCTACCCTACCAAACAGGGGTTTGATGGTCGATATCTCACGCGGTCGTGTCTTCACGCTCGACTATCTGAAACAGTTGGTAGTCCAGCTTTCGGATATGAAGATGAACGTGCTGCAGCTCTACATGGAACATACATTCCAGTTCTCCGGCAAAGAGCAGATATGGGAAGGTAGTGGAGCCATGGATGCGCAAGGCATCATCCAACTGCAAACCTGGTGCGAACAGCATTTCGTGCAACTCCAACCAAATTTGCAATCCTTCGGCCACTGCAACCGGATCCTGACAACCGATGGCTACCGGCAGTTGCGCGAGAGCGACCTCTTCTGGACCCTGTCTCCGGCCCTACCTGAAACGTATACATTCCTGCAATCCCTCTACGACGAATTCCTCCCGCTTTTCTCCAGCGACCTGTTCAATATCGATTCGGACGAGACCTACGATCTCGGTTCGGGAAAATCGAAGAAGCTGATGGCCGAGATGGGTGATGGAAGGCTCTACCTGCAACATTTGCTACGGTTGCGGGAAATGGCCGCGAAACATGGCAAGAAGATCATGGTTTTTGGTGATGTGATAGTCCGGCACCCCGAACTTATCGGCGAGCTGCCCGACGATATCGTTTTCCTCGACTGGATCTATGATCCGAAGCCGCACTACCCCACGACATCCCTGTTCGGCACATCGGGCAAACAATTCTGGGTGTGTCCGGGTACCGGCTCGTGGAACTCCCTGTTCCCCCGGCAGGATGGCGCCACCAAGAATATCATCGGATTGGTCGGACAAGGCATTTCCGAGGGAGCAAAGGGCATGTTGTTGTGCGACTGGAGCGACCATGGTGGTTATCCCATGCCCAAACCGTGTGAATATGCCTATGCGGTCGGCGCCCAGATGAGTTGGAGCGGCTCGGTCGATTCGATCGATTCGGTGGAACGTTGCATGGATAGGTTCTTCGGCGAGCCCGGCTTTTCCCAGCTGCATGCTAGCTTCGCCGCGATCTACCGGTTACCGGCACTCTGGTCAAAGAATCGGAGCCAATGTGTCATCGCGCTTTTCGATGAACCCTTGACAGGAAGAACCATCACCGCCCCTCTCCCTCCTGCCGACTTGGTCGCATTGGAGGATTTGCCTGAAGGCATCGAAGGCGTGTTGGATCCTGAAAGCCACCATCTCATGAGACCCGTATTCCAACTTTCCGAAGAAACTCTTTCCAGGATCGACACCCTTGCCCGGGAAGCAAGTATGCTTGCCGACGCATTGCGGGATCGGGATAGGAAAAAACAATATGCTTGGATTTCGAATGCGTTCTCGATCTTGGTGGAAAAGGTACGGCTGGGAAGGGAAATCCGCCAGTCGTTTCTCGACCACCGCGTCGACCAGGACCAATTGTTGGATTGGGAGCGTCAGTTGCGGTTGCTCAAGCAACGATTCGTATATCTTCAGATCTCATACACCTTGGTTTGGTTCACCTATGCGGTCGCAAGCGAGATCGACATATCGCTGACGTATTTCGCCCATGCCCTGGAGCGGCTGGATTACCTGCAAAGCTGGATCACGCGACAACGAATAGCCCTACAGGAGCACCGTGAACCCGATTTTGCCCTTGCCACCTACGAAACCGCGGGGTACAGGTCGCTTCCTAGTTATTAAATAAGGTACCTGGTACGCGTTTACGTTTTTGTATACAAATTCGAGTGTCTAGGCAAAATTACCGTGCCCAAAGCACAGCTTAGGGGTACGTGATTTCGTTTTTGTATACAAAATTGAAAAGTGGTACTAGGTACGGGCGAGGTTCTTGACCATCGCCAGGTGCGAGGAGAGCAGCTTCTTGGCCTGGTCGGTGTTGCCGTCCGCCAGTTCCTGGTAGATGCGTTCGTGGTCATGCAGCAGCTGGGCGGCATCCTCCTGCTTCTCAAGCACGACCGAACGACCACCGCGCACCGCATGCTCGAAGAGCGAAACAACCAACTCCAATACCTTCTGGAGGATGAAGCTGTTCGATGCGAGCAACAACGAACGGTGGAACTGGATATCGGCGAGCGCCCCCGCCTCGACATCGTTGTCCAGCAAAGCCCGGCGCATCTCTCCGATAGCACGGCCCATCGGTTCCAAGGCCTCGGCCGACAAGGGGTTTGGCAACAATTCGATCGCGCGGATCTCGATCAACTCGCGGAACTCCAGGAGCTCGAGGTCGAACCGGTCCCGGGAAAACATGAGCGGAGCAACGACCGAGATGAACGGCCCCAACTCCATCTCCTTCAGGTATGCTCCGCCACCGGGTTGGATATCGATCAAGCCGATGATCTCCAACACCCGCAATGCCTCGCGCACCGATGGACGGGAAACCTTGAACGATTCGGCGAGTTCGCGTTCGGAGGGGATCTTGTCGCCGGGCTTGAGGACACCGGTACTCACCAGATGCACGAACTGCTCGAGGATATATTGGTATATCTTGCGGGTGGCTATGGGTTTGAAACTGGGATTCGACTTGTGCTCTTCCATTGGGGGAATTGTAGCAGAGGAAAACGAGAATAACAACAACCGGGCATACTTTTCCAACTATAGTAACTGGTATTACCAGTTGACAGGTCGCCGATCGTCCCGTACAGTGGAACCTGGTACATGATGCATGTACCGGATACTTGGAGGTGCCCATGACTATTGTCGCGCTGATCAAGCAAGTTCCGCTGACGTCGGAAGTCGCGCTGGACCCGAAAACCGGCGTCATACAACGCGAATCGGGGGAAACGAAGATGAACCCCTACGACCTGTACGCGTTGGAGACAGCCCTGCGGATTTCCCAAACCCACGGCGGAAAGACCATCGCCTTGACGATGGGACCCCCGCAAGCCGAAGCGGTTGTCCGCGAAGCCTTCGCCATGGGATTCGATGAAGGATACCTGCTCACCGACCGGGCCTTCGCCGGTTCCGATGTGCTGGCCACCTCCCATGCCCTCTCGCAGGCCATCCGGACACTCGGGCAGGTGGACCTGATCATCACAGGCAAGCAGACTACCGACGGGGACACCGGCCAGGTCGGGGCGGAAGTCAGCGAATTTCTCGGCATCCCCTGTGTCGCGGCAGTACAGCAATTGCTCGAGATCTCCGAAACCTCGATAACGGCGACGAGCGATACGGGTACCACGCTGATGACCGTCCGTGTCGAACTGCCCGCATTGATCGCGGTGGACAAGGACATCCATCAACCGAGATTGCCCTCGTATGTGCGCATGAAGCAGACGGAGAAACGGCAGGTGGGACGCATCACCCTGGCCGACCTTGCCGATACGGACCGGACCCATTACGGACTTGAAGGCTCACCCACCCAAGTCGTCAAGATATTCCCCCCCGAAAGCAACACCGATTTCGCATTGTGGACCGGTGTCGATATCCCCGGACGGCTCTACGAGTATCTCCAGAAAGAAAAGTTCCTGCAGGAGTTGGCGTGATGAAAACCATAGTGGTACACAACGAACTGATAACCGATCCGGCCGGCATGCCCAAGCTATGTCCGTTCGGGGCGATCGTGGAAAGCGGTGGCGACGTACAGATCACCTCGGGCTGCCGCATGTGCCTGTTGTGCGTGAAGAAAGGTCCGCACGGTGTGTTCGAGTTGCAGGAAACCATCGATAATCGTGAGCTCGTCGACAAGAGCTGCTGGAAGGGAATCCTGGTGTACGTCGAGCAACACGGGAACCATATCCACCCGGTATCGCTGGAGATGGTCGGCAAGGCGCACGAGCTTGGTGCGAAGTGTGGACAACCGGTCTTCGTAATGGTTGCGGGTGATGCTTTGACGCTGGTCACCGGTGAACTGCTCACCTACGGCATCGACAGGGTCCTTGCCTATGAGGACCCCGCGTTCGCCGATTTCAGGATCGAGCCCTACACCGCGGCACTCGAGGATGCGATCGGACACCTGCATCCGGCGGTGGTACTGGTGGGGGGAACGAACAACGGCAGGACGCTGGCTCCCCGTACCGCGGCCCGCGTGCATACCGGGCTCACCGCCGACTGCACGGTCCTCGATATCCAACAGCAAGCCGACCTGGACCAGATACGACCGGCGTTCGGGGGAAATATCATGGCCCATATCCGCACACCGAACCATCGCCCCCAATTCGCCACCGTACGCTACAAGATTTTCGACACGGCCTGCAAGAGCGACAAGCGGGGTACTGTCGAATCGCGTACCTTGCCACCGGAAAAGCTGGTCAGCGCGATCCGCGTCCTTTCCCAAATTCCCAAGGGCGCCGGAATCTTCATCGAGGATGCGCAGGTGATCGTTGCCATTGGAAAAGGCATCGGCAAGGAATCGGCCATCGGCCTCTTCGAGCGGCTCGCCGTCGCATTGGGTGGTCAGATCGCGTGTACCCGCCCCCTGGTCGAGAATGGGTGGATGGATCCGCGCAAGCAGATCGGATTGTCGGGCAGGACAGTCAAGCCCAAGCTGATCATCACCTGCGGGGTCTCCGGCTCCGTACAATTCTCGGCCGGCATGAAAAGCTCGGACCGCATCATAGCCATCAACACCGATACGGATGCACCCATCTTCAAGACTGCCCATATCGGTATTGTCGGGGATATATTCGACATAGTTCCCGCGCTTTTGGAGCGGATAGCGTCCGACAGCCAGCGTGGTGCCACCAGCGCCAACGCATCACCCATGGGGAGGTCCTGACATGCCAGATATACCTGTTACAACAAATATCGGAAACCTATCGTTGCGCACGCTGGAAAGCCACGACATCGAGCACCTGCGTGCATTGGTCGCCGACCCGAAGCGGATCACCGTCGGCAGCGCCATCCATGAGGATTACTCCCATGACGAGCTGCACACCCTGGTGCATGCTCCCGAGGTGCTGATCGAAGTGGTTTCCACCGCGGAGGTCTCTGCGATCATGCGGTATGCATCGGCCAATGGGATTGCTGTGACGGCCCGTGGCCAGGGTACCGGGCTTGTCGGAGGGGCCGTCTCGCTACATGGGGGCATCATGGTGTCCCTACAGAAGATGAACAGGTTCCTCGAACTCGACGTGGAGAATATGCTCCTTACCGTTGAGCCGGGGGTACTGCTCATGGAGATCGCCGAGTACTTGGCTCCAACCGGTTTGTTCTATCCACCCGATCCGGGGGAGAAGAGCGCGACGATCGGGGGAAATATCAGCACCAATGCCGGCGGGATGCGTGCAGTGAAATACGGGGTGACCCGTGACTATGTACGCTCGCTCGAGGTGGTGTTGGCTTCAGGGGAAGTGGTCGAGATCGGTGGCAAAGTCGCCAAGAACTCGTCGGGCTACAGCATCAAGGATCTGATGATCGGGTCCGAGGGGACGTTGGGAATCATCACCAAGGCGACGCTGAAGCTCATCGGGCAACCCAAGGTCACCGTATCGCTGCTCATTCCGTTCCCGGACCTGGGTGCGGCGATCGGAGCTGTTCCGGCGATCCTGAAGGTGCGCCAGGTACCGACGGCTGTCGAGTTCATGCAACGCGAGGTCATCGAGGCGGCTTCCGAATACCTGGGAAGACCGTTTCCCGACAATTCGGCCGATGCCTACCTGCTGGTCTCCTGCGATGGGCCAAGCCGAAGGATTGTCGACGAGTCGGTCGATGAGATCGCCCAGGTCGCCCTCTCCCACGGTGCTATCGATGCGTTCTTGGCCGATACCCCCGAACGCCAGCTTTCGGTGTGGAGTACCCGCGGCACATTTCTCGAGGCAATCAAGGCTTCCACCTCGATGATCGACGAATGCGATGTCGTGGTGCCCCGCAACGAGGTCGCCTCCTTCATAGCGTTCAGCTACGAGCTGCAGGCGAAACACGGCCTGCGCATGATGAGTTTCGGGCATGCCGGCGATGGGAACCTCCATATCTATGCGTTGCGCGATGACTTGGACGAGGCCACGTGGACCACCCGGGTCGAGGCGGTGTTCGCGGCGATGTACGACCGCGCGCATGCGGTCGGCGGCAAGGTGTCGGGCGAGCATGGCATCGGGTTTGCGAAGATGCGGTATCTGGCGTCATCGGAACAGGAGCCGACGATCCGCCTCATGCAGGCGATCAAACGGGCTTTCGATCCGCAGGGCATACTGAACCCGGGGAAAATCGTATAGTACCTGGTACGCGTTTGCGTTTTTGTATACAAATTCGAGTATCCAGGTATATGTACCGCGCCCAAAGCTAATCGAATTGGTGTATGGTTGCGTTTTTGTATGCAAAATTTAAAAATGGTACCAGGTACGTTCGGTGAACCATTGGTGCAACTTCCCGTTGGTTGCGATAATGTCGCCCGTCCATCCTTCGGTGTCTTGCTCGATGGGAGCCACCCGGCCGCCGGCTTCCTGTAGGATCACGGTGCCGGCTGCGATATCATGGTATTTCAATCCGAATTCGATGAAGGCCTCGGCCCTTCCCGCGGCCACCAGGCACATGTGGAGCGCAGCAGAACCGTAATCGCGCAGTTCTCCGATTAGGGGGCAGATGTGTTCATACAGGTTGAAATACTGGGGCATGCGGGCCGGGTAACGCATGGGCGGGGAGACTATCGCCACGGCATCACCCGGAACAGACTCCTCCGAACAGCGTATGGCCACTCCCTGGCAGAAGGCCCCACCCCCCTGGATTGCATGGAACAGCTCCTGGATTTGGGGGACATACACGACGCCCAACAACGGCTCGTGGGATTTTTCCTCGTAGGCGATGCTGATGGTATAGCCGAACAATCCATGGATATAGTTGGTGGTTCCGTCGATGGGGTCGATCACCCAGGTCCCGCCGTCCCCGTGGTGTTCATAGCCGGTTTCCTCGCCAAGGAAGTTGTCCTGGGGAAACCGCTCGTGCAGGTACGATTTGACCATTTTTTCCGACGCAAGGTCCATGGCGGTGACAAAATCACTTTTCCCTTTGGATTCCGTTCGCAATCCGTCGCTTGGGCCTGCGACCAACAATGATCCTGCGAGACGTGCGGCTTCAATTGCGGCTTGCAGACGGCGCTCGATTCCCCTGTTCTCCATACCATCTGTCCCCTTCACTTGTTCTTGCTTGGCAATGCCCGATCGCTGGCACCGTTCCATGCGCCCAATGTGACGTATACGAGGAAGTGGCCTCCAGATTTGCACACCGTGGATTCACCATGCATATTGGAAAAAAAATTTCCAACATGGGGCTACCACATGCAGATGGAGACCACTTCGATATCCATGATAGGTAACGCACATGTACATGTCAATATTATAGTACCAGGTACGAAAATTCAATTTTGTATGCAAAATCTAAAATTGGTACCAGGTACTTTTGAAAATGGACTGCCACGGTGTTACCCGCGGCAGCCCAAAGTTGCTGTGTATAGTCAACCGGTTATTTGATAGCTTGGATTGCGTCCACCAATCCTGACGACCATTTGCCGGAAGCCTCAAGTTTCTTGACCGCCTCTATTGCCAGGGAACGCAATGCCTCGCGGTCGGCGAACGAACTGTTGTACGTCGCCCCCTCGGATACCATCTGATCGATCAGACTCTGCTCCGAAGCCTTCGATTGCTCGAAAGACCATACGTTGGTTGCATCCAGGGCTTCCTGGATACCCTTGCGCTGTGCATCGCTCAAATCCTGCCAGAACGGTTCGTTCACATACCAGGCGTTAGCCGCGTACATGTCTTCGGTGCGGGTGATATAGGGAGCGGCAAGATGCCACTTGTTTGCGATCACGTCGGCCACCGGACCATGCGCAGCCTCGACCAGTTTGGTCTTGAGCGCCAGGAATATCTCGTTCCAAGCGACAGTTGTCGGGCTGGCACCGTAGGCCTCGTACGATTTCACGAACATCTCGAGACCGGGAGCGCGCACTTTCAACCCCTTGAAGTCCTGCACGGTTGTAAGTGGCTTGACCGAGAAGAACATGCGGGAAGCCATCGGGACGGGAGCGATGATGCGCATGCCACTGTCCTCTGCCACCTTGTCGGCTAGGTCAAGGAACACACGGCTCTTGAAGTAGGCGATCATGTGGTCGACATCACGATACATGAAACCGAAGCTGATCGGTTGGAAATCGGGATCGTAGGGAACGATCCATGCAATGTCGTTGCCGAAGAGGTGGACACTGCCCTCTACCACCTGGTCCATGATCTGGCTGGCGGTGCCGATCACAGCACCCTGCACATGGTTGACCTTGAGATTCAATTCGGGACGCTTCTCTATCTCGGCCTTGAAGTATTCGCCGGCGAGGTTTCGCAATGAACCGATGGCATCGCCAGTTGCCAATGTGATGGTCTTGGCCTGCTGTTGCTCAGCCGAACCGGCGGCGAAAACCATGCCCGTAACCAATACGAGCATCAATAGTAACACAGAAATCCTTTTCATATATTCCTCCTTGAAAAGTCGCATATGCAAATCGGGATCAAGCCCCGAACAGACGCGGAACGAACGTTGTGATCGAAGGCACAAAAGTAATCAGCATCAAGAACGCCAAGTACGGGAAATAGAACGGCGCGACCGCCCGGAACATTTGGGCCAGGGTGAGCTTCGTCTGATTCATCATGACGAACAGCAGAGAACCGAAGGGCGGAGTAAGCGTACCCATGAGCAGATTGATCAGCAACACCATGGCGAAGTGGATCGAGTCGATACCGTAGCTTGCGGCTATGGGGAACATGATCGGCGCAGCGATCAATACGACGACCGTGGTTTCCATCAACATCCCCGCTATGAGCAGCACCACGTTGGCCAACAACAGGAATACAATCGGGCTGGTGGTGAGATCCATCATGAAAGCCTGCAACTGCATCCCCACATTGCCCACACCCATGAGCCAGGTGAAGGGATTGGCGACCAGAAGCAACATCCCGAGGATACCGGTGGTCTTGGCGGACTCCTTGGCACAATCGAAGAAGGAATGCCAGGTCAAGTCCTTGTAGACGAATCCTAGGATGATGGCGAACAAACAGGTCAACGCACCCAATTCGGTCGGGGTAGCCACACCGGTGACCAATCCGACAATCAGGAAGACCGGTACGGCCAGCGCCGGAGACGCCTTGACGAAATTCGACAACCTGACGGACAGGGGTTCCTTGGGCAATACCGAGACATTCACCCTTCCCGTGCGCACCATGATGTAGATGGTCACCATGAGAAACCCGCCCAACATGAGACCCGGAACAAACCCCGCGAGGAACAGCTTGTCGAGTGCAATGTTGGCCAGAACCGCGATGATCACCATTTGTCCGCTCGGCGGAATGATCGGACCAATCGTTGCGGATGCGGCGGTGATGGCAGCTGAGAACGGAATCGGATACCCGTGGCGTTGCATCTCCTCCATCTCGATCTTTCCCAATCCCGCGGCATCGGCCATGGCCACACCCGACATGCCTGCGAACACGATGCTGGATAGTACGTTCACATGTCCCAGTCCGCCGGGGATATGCCCGACCGCACTGTTGGCGAAACCGAATATCCTCTTGGCAATGCCGCTGCCACCCAACAGGTTGCCGGCAAAGACGAACAAAGGAAGAGCCAACAAGGGGAAACTGTCGAGTCCGGGTCCGAGACGTCCGGCCACCACCGTGATGGGGAAGACATCGCCGATAATCAGGTACACCACCGTCCCGAAGATGAACGAGAAGGCAACCGGAACCTCGAGGAACACCGCGATAAAGATGAACACGATCATCCAGGCAAAATTCATACGGCGACCCCCTTCCCATCGGTGTTCTTCCTCAGAAATCCACGCAACTGTAGGACATAGTCATCGGGAATCGCCTTGCCGAGCAGTAAGCGGACCTCGTAATAGATGTAATACACCTCGGTGACGAGCATGAGCACCACGGCGAACAGCAGCGGGGACGAGTAGTAGTGCCCTTTGGCAATGTTGATCGGCATCGACGAAGTATGTGTCTTGTTCTGGATGGCGATCGATGCCGGCAGGTTCATAGCCAGGTAGACCAATACTCCCAGGATCACCAGGGAGACCAGCAGCTGCAGGCCGATTTTCCATTTGCCCGAGATGAACTGGCTGAATGTGGTGATCGTCACATGTGTCTTGGTCATGGAAGCGGCACTTCCACCCAACATGGTTATCCAGATGAAGACCAGGATAACGAATTCCTGGACCCAGATGATCGAGTTGTTGAAGACATACCGCATCACCACCTCGAGCACCATGATCACGACCATCGCTATGATGAGGAAGGCGCCGATGAGGATTTCCACCCGCATGATCTCCTCCAACATCCGTTTTATCAATCTCATGTCATTCTCCCAACTGTTGCATCGACAGCATCAGACTGTCGGGATGATAACGCACGAGACTCCGAATGTCTGTGCGATATAGGCGATTTCCTTGGCGTGGTGCCCGATACCCAGGGCGAAGTGATGCGTGGGTCCTTCGGCCATCCACCGGCGGAGGAACTGCTTGAGGTCGGGCTTGAACAATCCATGGGTGTTGGTATTCCCGGTCGGGGGAATCGCTCCCGCCACCGACTCGCCTTCCGCCACAATGAATTTCAAGTCCCCCTTGATGTCCACCGTGATAGCCAGCATGGTGATCGGACCTTCCTGGATCTTGAACTCCACACCGGCACCGTTCCCCGGCTTGCCGTGGTATTTGCTCAATGAACGGAGCACGGGCTTGCGCTGGGCTATGTTTATGTGATGCGGTCCGTCGTGTCCGACGAGGATCGAGTTTTGCTTGAAGTCCATGGGATGGAACTCCGCGAAGCTTCCGCCGATTTCCAGGCGGTCCATGATAAGCATCGCCATCAGCGTCTTCAGGTCGTATTCGCCGCACATGGGGAATCCGGCCGAGGTCAACAGGGAGTTGCCGACGATGAAGTTTGTCACCATCTTGCGCATCTCCGAACCCTCCTGTGCCTCGTAGTAGTAGGCCAGTCCGGTGAGCTTGCGTTCATCGATCATCGACTCCAACGATACCGCCACCTTGGCCGCGAGTTCGAGGTCCTCCTCACGAAGCATGAAGGTGATGTTGTCGGAGGTCGGATCGGGTGTATCGAAGAAGGAGCGGATGCGTCCTTTCATGGCATCGATCGCATCGGGCGGTGTCTTGACGTAGTGCTTCATGACATCGTCGGGTTCCACAGGAACCACATGGCAACCGAAGGTCCGGGTGATAAGCGCCGGATCGACATGCATATCGTACATGGTCTCGAGGACATGGCCCATCAATCCGATACGAGCGTTCTTCAGGTCATGGATGACGTGGGCGATACGACACCAGGAGGCGATTTCCCCATCGGCCTCCGCATCACCCTCCAATGTGCCGATGATCACCGGGGGTGGATTCTTGCCCATGCGCACTGCTACAGAACAGAATTCGGGTACGCTGCAGATGTCGTCGTTGCACAGTTGTATGAACGTTGTCCCGTTGGCATAGTCCATGGCTTCAAGCGGCTGCAGTGCGACCAGTACCAGGGGAATCTGCAATGCCTTGACCAATGGGGCGAATGTCTCCGAGGTGGCATAGGTGAGCATATCGATGAACAGCATATCCAAGTCGGCGCTTTGGATCCTGCGGATGACCGAATAGGCCTTTTCCGATGTATCGACCATGCCGAAATCGTGGATGGTGACTGCGTGGGTCTCGAGCTTCTCCTTCAATACCTGCTGCTTTTCATGCATGACCTGCAGCAATCCGTCGAACTGGTGCCAATAGGTCGCATGGCCTACACCTAAAAGTCCCACGTTCGCAGTCAGTTCCTTTCTCCGGTTGATACGCATCGATAATCCTCCACATGTTCCAGGGAACGCAAGGTATGACACCCCGCCCATCAGGGCGGTCGAGGAGGCAACGCCTCCCGGGTCCACCGCTTGCCCTCGGGTGCCGACACCTTTCATTATCACGGTCGCAAATCGATAAGTCAAACAATATTACTACAATAATATTGCAGTGTATTTGCATAAATTACCTTTTATCTATTTTTTATATAATTATTTATATATTTTACTTATTTATATAATATCTTTAAACTTTCGCTTTACGAATACACTTGTGGCATGCTACGATTGCGCCATGGACGAAATGAATCAGCGACAGTTGGCGCTCCTGAAGCGCATTGCGGGAAAACCCCACAGCACCATGGCGGAGTTGTCGGAGCAGTTCAAGTTGAGCCGGGAGACCATACGGAAGGAACTGCTGCCATTGGAGGAAGCGGGCTTGGTGATGCGGGAACGCGGCAAGATCCGCTATATCGATTCGGTGGACAATGCCTCGCGGTTGGAATCATCCGGCATCCTCTCCAAGGAACAACGTCGGGAGCGCATCATCCATCTGCTTGGCCAGGACAAGGAGATGCGGGTAACCACATTGGCCAACAAATTACGTGTTTCACCGATTACGGTCCGCAACGATCTGGCTGCCCTCGAGCTCGAGGGAGCGGTGATCCGCAAACACGGCTCGGTCGCACTGTTCGAATCGTCCCTGGAGCTATCCCCGAGTGATACGAATGGCGAATTCTCCTCACGTATCAAAATCCTCGGTCATCACACGGTGATGCATATCAATCCGGGCGAGACCATCTTCCTTGATGATGGGGAGGTGTCCCGGTTCGTCGCATCCACACTCCCCCCCTATTCCAACATTCCGATAGTCACCAACAGTCTGGAAACGCTCGATGTCCTCCGTTCACGCCATTATGCATATCCGGTGTCCGTCCCCGGTACATTCGTTGCGGTGAACGATGCACGGATCCAACTGGAGGCCGGCGCGGTTTTGCCCGATTCCATGCAGATCGACAAAGCGTTCATCTGTTGCAGCTCCTATGCGGCCCACACCTATTTTGTCGGGGAACACGAGGATATGCGGACACTTGAAGCCATATGCAGGCGGGCGACGAAGGTGTATATCATCCTCGATTCCAAATTCCTGGATGTGCAGGGCATCAAGATATTCGACCACCGTCAATTCCAATCGAAGATCCAGGAGGTCCTGATAGATGATGGAATCGGCAGCTTCCGCTCGAGCATCCTCTTCTCCCGACAGGACCCGCTGGTGATCTGCGGGCACGACTTCACCTACCGCAATGTCAGCAAGCAGCAACACCGCATCGGGTTCCTTGTCAACAAGGACCGCAACTATTTCGTCCAGGCCGTGCACAACAGCCTGCTGGAAGCCACATCGATAAGCAAATCGATCTCGCTGGTGATCCGGGAATGCGACGGCGACTATGCCTCGACCGTGGGCAACCTGAATATCCTGCTCGATGAGAAGGTCGACCTGGTGATCGACTACAGCCTCTGCACAGAGTCGCTCATGTATGTGGGCGAGCGGTGCCTTTCACGCGGTGTACGACTCATCTCGGTCGACTATGTCGCACCGGGTGCTATCTATTTCGGTGCCGACAACGCGCTGGCGGGCAAGATCGCCGGAGAGCGGGCGGCCACCTACATCAAGGAACACTGGGGCGGAAAATTGAACCGGTTGGTGGTGTTGGGGAAATACGGACACGAACCGGTTACCAAATTGCGGATATCGAGCGCATTGGAGCATATCGAACGGCAGATACAGGTGGACAAGCACGCTGTCCACTCCATCGAGTGGGGAAATCCGGAGGTGAATCCCACCCAGGAACTGGTGCGCCTGCTCAAGGAGATTCCCCAGGACGAGAGCATGTTGATCATGGCCTTCAACCTCCGGCACCTCCTTGCCTCCCATGCGCTCATCGTGCAGTACCGCAACTGCGAGAATACCATTATCGTCGGGCACAACCACACCAAGCAGCTCGAGGAGCTCATGAAGGTCGGCCAGTCCCCCATCATCGGGTGTGTCCACTATAATCCCGAATCCTACGGTGAACAAATTATTGACCTTGCCATGCGAATGCTGGAGAATGTGGAGGTTAGCCCACGCAACTACACCAAGTTGACATGGGTAGCAAACTAAGTACCAGGTACGAAAATTGTATTTTGTATGCAAAATTGAAAATTGGTACCAGGTACCACCGGAGGTTCTATGAAGAATGTATCTTGCGCATATTGCACCCCACCCGACGGCAAGGCCGATGTCTTGGCGTTCGTCGGTTCGCTCGAATTTTCCGACCTGTACGTTTTCAAGGACCAATTCCATCGTGGACGGTGTGTATTGGCTACCCGCGGCCATTATGAGGAGCTGCATGAACTCGAGCCCGAAGTCTACGCCGGCTATATGGCGGATATACGCATGGTGGCGTTGGCGGTTTCGGAGCTTTTCCATCCGGACAAGATCAACTATGCACTGTATGGCGATACAGTCCGGCATGTGCACATGCATATCGTTCCCAAATACAAGACATCGAAGGATTGGGGAACCCCGTTCCTCCTGAACCCGGAGTCCAAACCCTCCACCGATTGGCAAGTGGTTGTGGAGTTGCTCCGCAAGGTACCAGGTATCGAAAGATGATTTTGAATACAAAATTGAAAACCGGTACCAGGTACTTGGTCGATAGTTTCACTATCGAACACAAGAAGGCGATCGTGACCGGCGGGAGCCGCGGTTTGGGCAAGGGAGTGGTCGAGGCATTCCTTGCATGTGGAGCCGAGGTCGTGATCATCGCCCAGAGTGCCAAGACAGTCGATATCGCATCGGCATATGCTTCCGAGGGATTCGCCTGTCACGGTGTGAGCGCCGACTTGGGTGACCGTGACGACCGCAAGCGGGCATTCGGGGAAGCCCTCGCCCATCTTGGAGGAGACCTGGATATCCTGGTCAATGCGGCGGGCATCCAACGCAGGCACAAGTCGGAGGAGTTTCCCATCGACGATTGGGATGCTGTGCTGGAAATCAACCTGACCGCGACGTTCGAATTGTGCCAAATGGCCGCGCAGGTGATGCTTCCCAAGGGATATGGCAAGATCATCAACTTCGCATCGCTACTCAGCTTCTTCGGTGGATTCACCATCCCGGCGTATGCGGCGAGCAAAGGTGGCATCACCCAGCTGACGAAGGCGTTCTCCAACGAGTGGGCCTCCCGCGGACTGAATATCAACGCGATCGCCCCCGGCTACATGCAGACGGAGATGAACAGCGCACTGCTGGCGAATCCAGTCAGATATGGGGAGATCACCGCCCGTATTCCGGCGAACCGGTGGGGAACTCCCGAGGATATGGCGGGGATCGCATTGTTCTTGGCCTCGAAGGGATCCGATTACATCAATGGCGTCACCATTCCCGTCGATGGCGGATATACCGGTCGTTGAGGCATCACCTGGAACCACGCATCAATTCCGTATCCCGATACGAACGGTGGTTCCGGGTATCATTTTGTAATACTAATTTACAAATTAAAATTGACAGTTGCTCCATTCGGTGGTAGCGTAGGCTTACAACGCGGAGGAATGTATGAAGACAGTAGGATTTGGCGTCATTGGCCTCGGTATGATATCCGAAGTACATGCGAAAGCTATCGGGGACCTGAACGGATGTCGACTTGTAGCAGGGTTCGATTCATCGGAGGAGAGGGCGGTACAATTCGGAAGAGCCTACAGCTGCCGCACCTATACATCCTTGGACGAGTTCCTCGCGGATCCCGATTTGGATATCGTGACTGTGGCGACTCCATCGGGCTTGCATCTTGAAGGCGCGATTGCCGCCGCCGAAGCCAAGAAGCATGTGATTGTCGAAAAACCTTTGGAGATCACCAAACAGCGGTGCAACCAGATCATCGCTGCCTGTGCCGCCAACGGTGTCAAATTGGCCGGGGTATTCCCTTCCCGGTACCACGAAGCCCCCAAACTGATCAAACGGGCCATCGAGCAAGGTCGGTTCGGCAAGATTGTCATGGCCGATGCCCAGGTGAAGTGGTTTCGGACCCAGGCCTACTACGATAGCGGCGCATGGCGGGGCACCTGGAAATTCGATGGCGGTGGTGCGCTGATGAACCAATCGATCCATGCGATCGACTTGCTGCAATGGTTCATGGGAGACGTATCCGAAGTCTTTGCATTCACCGACACGCTTTCACACGAACGGATCGAAGTCGAGGACACCGCGGTCGCGGTCTTGAAATTCGCCAATGGGGCGATGGGTGTGATCGAGGGAACCACCAGCGCGTATCCCGGATTCCTGAAGAAAATCGAAATCCTCGGGACCAAGGGAAGTGTCGTGATGGAGGAGGAGAGCATCGTCGCATGGAAATTCGAGGAGGAGCTCCCCGAAGACCAGGCTATCCGTGCCAAGTACTTCCATGGAACAAGCACTGGTGGCGGGGCATCGGATCCGAAAGCCATCGGACACCATGGACATACCATGCTGTTCGGTTCGGTCGTGGATTCGATCAGAAACGATGCCGCGGTTGAGGTTTCGGGCGAGTCGGCACGGAATGCGGTCGAGATCATCGAAGGTATCTATAGGAGCGCCCAAACGGGAGCGAAGGTGAATCTTCCCCTGTAAGCATGGCATGGGCGGTGTGGTCGCCGATATTCGGATATCCTGGCCACACCCCGTCTACCGTTCACCGGTTCACCGGTTCACCCGTTCACCCGTTCAATCAGGACAGGAATCACCCAATATGAGTTCCATCTTCTGGTCCAACATGAATGTGGCGGCCCCGATCGAGGACCCGTAGTCGCCTTGGGTTCCCTGTGATATCGATATGTCCTCATTTTGCCAATCCAGCAGGTGGTCGTGTACCCGCTTGCGCACGCAATCGACAAGATAGGAGCTCGTATCGCCAAGCGGTCCACCGATGATGATCTCATCGGGTGCAATGACATTCGCCAAGGTACTTACCCCGATCGACAATGGAATGGCGATATGTTCCAGGCAAGCGCGGGCATCGGCATCACCCTCCTCCGCCAATGACACGATCAGTTTGCCTTGCAGGGGTTTCCCTTTTGCCGCATGCAGGAAATCGGGATGTTCCGCCATCTGCAGCCGCGCGTACGACAGCAAGGCCCCTTCCGAAGCCATAGCCTGGAGACACCCGATTTGCCCGCATCCACACACAGGTCCGTGGGGGTCGATCACCATGTGCCCCAAGCGATATTTCGTACTGTTCTGCAAGACCTTGTCCAAGTAAATGGATCCGGCGATACCAGTACCAATGCCAAGGTAGACCATGTTGTGCGAATTCTTGTGGTTTCCGTAACGGATCTCGGCCAGTCCGTTGGCCCGATAGCGGTTGATCACGAAGGCTTTCAAGCCCGTCCGCTGTTCTATGATCGCTCCGAATGGGATGACCTCCTTCCAACCGAGATCGTCTGCCCGATAGATCGCTCCACTCTTGTGGTCGATCAGACCCGGAGCGCCGATACCGAATCCCGGAATCATTTGCCCGGGACACACCGAACGCATGTACAGCAGGCCTTCGACCAACGTATCGATTATGACATCCTTGTCGGTCGACAATACCGGAACCTGGTGCTTGCTGACTATGGTTCCGCAGAGGTTGATGATCACGAACATCCAATTGCCCGAATAGAAAGCGGCACCGATCGCATGCCAACGGGAATCGTCCATGACCAAGGGAGTTCCTGGCCGGCCCCGACCCTTGATGGTAGTCTCCAGTTCCTTGACGAGACCCACCCGGATAAGCTTTTGGGCAATGAGGGACGTCGCGGTCCGACTCAACCCGAGATGCTTCGCAACCCTCGCCCGGGAAGGCTTGTCGAGTTCCCTCTCGATGCAATCGAGAACGTTCCTACAATTGATAAATTCCAGATCATCATTTTGCATATTGCACCATATTAGCGAATTAATTCCTCGTTTGCAAGGGAAATAAACACGAATACACACAGCTGGAATTATTTTGTCATTCCGATTGACAAAACAAAAATGTGTGGTACTGTGTAAGCATGTACCACGATATGGAACTTTTATATTGTGTAAAAGCCCAGCACAGCGGGTACAAAAAACAGGAGGAAAGGATGAAAAAGTTATTGTTGGTTCTCATGATTGCACTGATTGCTTCTACCACGCTTTTTGCGCAGGCAGCTGCAGAATCGGTTGATACGTTTCCGGACAAACCGGTAACAGCCCTTATCGGCTGGTCGGCAGGCGGTGGAGCCGATATCGTGTTCAGGGCAATCGCAGAGGTTTTCCCGAAATACGCAAATGGTCAGCCGTTGGTGATCCAGAACCAGGGAGCCGCAGCCGGTGTCCCCGCTATCACAGAATTCATGAAAGCGGAACCGACCGGTTATAACGTCCTGCACTGGAACGTCGCACACGTCATCAAGACCCACATGACAAAAACCGCTTTCACCGCGACCGAGTTCGAACCTGTCCTGCAGGTTGTCGCATCCTACAATTACCTGGTGGTGAATGCGAATGCGAAATGGAATACATTGGCGGAATTTGTGGCGGACGCCAAAGCGAATCCCGAGACAATCGCGTTGGGCAATGCCGGTACCGGTGGTGGAAACCACATGGCATCCCTGCTGTTCGAACAAGCCACGGGAACTTCCTACATACACGTTCCGTTCTCAGGCGGCGGCCCGGCTATCACCGGACTCATGAGCGGCCAGTGTGACGCAGTCATGGCCAATGCACCCGAAGGCATCGCCAATGTGCAGGCTGGACAACTGAAGGTCCTTGGTGTGTTCAGTGACAAGGCACTCGACTCCATTCCCGCAAAGACCGGTGTCGATCAGGGTGTCGATCTCGTGCTTGAGCAGTGGAGAGGCGTTGTGGTTCCCAAAGGTACACCTCCTGCAATTGTCGCCAAACTTGAAAGCATCTTCAAGCAATGTATCGAAGATCCTGCCTATATCAAGAAAATGCAAGAACTGGGTTCGATCCCAACCTACAAGAATGGTGCCGATTATGGCAAATTGGTCGCTTTTGACGACGCCCGTTACGAGAAGATCGTGAAAGATGGCGGTTTTGGTGACAAGTACACCAAATAGCCGATTCGTACGGAGCTGCTCCAGGAAATTCCCTGGAGCAGTTTCATGACAGGACAGTGGGGACAAACTGTAACCAGGGGATGCGGACATGAAAGAGACAAGACAAGTAGACGTATGGACAGGAGTTGGACTCATGGTGCTCAGCATTGGGGTTTGGGTGTTGACTGCGGATTTGCCGACTCCAAAACGGGGCATCGGGCCCGGGCAATATCCACGGGTCATCGCAGCGACCTTGTTCATTCTTGGACTGGTGCAGTTCCTATCCAATATCATCAAGGGATATCCCAAGCAAACCGCTGCTGTCCAATGGAAACAGATTGGTCGCGCCGGGCTTTTGGCGCTCATGGCATTCGTGTATGTACGGTTGCTCAAACCCATCGGGTTTCCCCTTCTCACACCGTTCTTCCTGTACGCGACCATCGTGTTGTTCGGATACAAGAAAAAGAGGACCGCGGCCATAGTCAGTATTGGTGCGACCGCAGTCATCTTCCTTTTGTTCAACGTGGTATTCATGGTGTTCCTTCCAGTCGGAAGAATTTTTTAAGGGGATGGAAAGTATGACAAACTTGATGACTGGATTTGCATTGGTGTTCCAACCCCTCACCTTCCTACTCATGGTATTTGGTGTGGGTGTCGGCGTAATTATCGGAGCCCTACCGGGGCTTACAGCTTCGATGGGCATCATCCTATTGTTGCCGTTGGTATACCGGTTGCCCGCGAATGTGGCATTGGTGATGCTTTGCGGATTGTTTTGCGGCGGCATGTATGGAGGATCGATCTCAGCCATACTCCTGAAGACTCCCGGTACTCCATCCGCATCGGCGACCTTGTTGGACGGGTACCCCTTGTGCGAGCAAGGCAAGGCCGGCAAGGCACTAGGAATCTCCACCATCTCATCATTCATCGGTGGATTGATCAGTACGGTCTGTCTGATACTCATCGCTCCCCAGCTTGCGAAGGTCGCCTTGAAGTTCCAGGCCGCCGACTATTTCTCACTCTCCATATTCGGGTTGACTATCATGGCCAGCTCTTCCGGCAAGAAAGTGGTCAAGGGCCTTATCGCCGGTTGTATAGGGTTGTTGGCTTCCTGTGTGGGTATCGACACCATTGTGGGTGTGAACCGTTTGACGTTCAACAACATGTATCTTGCCGGAGGATTCACCCTATTGCCGGTACTGATCGGCGTGTTCGCCATTTCCGAAGTGTTGTCCCAGGTCCAGACTTCAAAGGACAAGTCCCCCGTGTCCGTCCAAGCTGTTACAAACATCTTGCCGACCTGGTTGGATATCAAGGCAATCTTGCCGTCCGCTTTGGTTGGTGGTGTACTTGGCGTATTCATCGGTATCATCCCCGGCACCGGTGGGGCCATCGCATGTTTCCTCGCCTACAATATCGCGCAAAAATTCGCCAAGGATCGGCATCTATTCGGAAAGGGTGCCCTGAGCGGCGTTGCCGCCCCGGAGAGTGCC
>Ga0154462_173_pt1 | contig 38869 bp, 40 predicted proteins | sample RifGroC2_FD_105655 | JGI IMG/M metagenome (GOLD analysis project Ga0154462, IMG submission 105655) | Spirochaetes bacterium GWC2_52_13
CGCATATTCATTGGTTGAAAAATTCTAGAGGTGAAACGATGAGACATTCAGGACATGACGTGAATTCTTTCGGTATTATCGGACTGGGCCGTTTCGGGACTTCACTGGCCTTGGAGCTTGTGAAGGCGGGCAAGGATGTGGTCGTGCTCGAAATCGACGAATCCAAACTCAACGCGGTCAAGGATATCATCGAACATATCTATCCTGTCGATGAAATTACGCAGGATATCCTGATAGACTCCGGTATTTCCCATTGTGGAACCGTTATCGTATGTATTGGAAAAGATATCGAGAGCAACATCCTAGCCACATTGAATGTACTGGAACTTGGCGTTCCGCGTGTAATCGCGAAGGCGAACAGCGACGATCATGGACGGGTCCTGAAGAAGATCGGCGCCGAGGTGATCTATCCCGAAGTGGAGATGGGTGTCCGATTGGCAAAATCCCTGGTCACCCTGAGAACCTTGGATTTCCTTGAATTGGATGAGGATATATCGATATCAGAAATTCTGCTTTCCAAGCATTTCGACAACAAGACCGTGGACCAGCTCAATTTCAGGAAGCGCTTCAAACTCAATATCATTGCGATAACCCATGAAGAGAAGACCGAGGTCGATATCTCACCCGATACGCTGCTGTTTACAAATGACGAGATCGTGGTTATCGGACGCAACGAGGACCTGAAGCAATTCCAGGATTACAACTCCCGTCCTTAGACCTACGCGGTCCTGTAGTGACCACCCCTTTTTAGTCTCTCTGCACATCGCCATAAGCCCAGGAATCCTTCTTGGGCAAACTGTTGTGCAAGAGCCAATCGATATCGATAAATCTGGTTAAGAAAAAGGTTGACAGATGTAATTTATCATTTTAACATGTGTTAAAATGTTGAATTGAGATTCCGATACATCGTCAAGCAACAATCCCATACAAGGGGCGTACTGATGAAAGGTTTTCTTGTCCGATTGAAAGCACTGCTGGTTCTGTACGCGGTGTGGCTCGCTCTCATGGCTCCGCTTTCGACCCAGGATCTGGCGGCAGGGTTGGGTATAGTCCTCGTATTGGTGTTGTTGCCATTGCCAGGATTGTCGATCTACCGTGAAATATCGTTGGCTCCGAAGCGAATCCTGTTTTTCATCCTCTATATCGGTGTCTTGTTGATTGAGATATGCAAATCGAATATCGACGTCGCATTGCGTGTGGTTCAACCGGTCATTCCTATCCAACCGGGAATCGTCAAGGTATCCACAAGACTGACTTCGAGATTGGGCCGTTGGGTACTAGCCAATTCCATCACCCTAACTCCCGGAACCATTACGGTCGAAACAAAGGGTGGGGACCTGTATATCCACTGGATTTCAGTAACCGCCGATGACGTCGACTCCGCAACCAAGAAGATCGTGAACCAATTCGAGAAATATCTGGAGGTAATCTTTGGCTAATACCATATTCCTCATCGCGGCTGCCATCATGTTGCTAGCCATGATCATCGCATTCTTCCGCATCATCCGGGGACCTGAACTGGGAGATAGGATTGTCGCACTCGATGCCATGACCATCATGGCGCTCTCGGCAGTCGCCTTCTTGGCGCATCACCTGGGACGAGCCATCTATCTGGATGTGGCGCTTGTGTACGGCTTGATCAGCTTTCTCGGGGTCGTAGCGGTCGCCAGACATATGGAAAGGGGGCTGTGATATGGAAGTTCTTGCCATAATCGGTTCGTTCGTCTCCCTGATCGGAGCGTTCTTCCTGCTTCTTGCGGCAATAGGAATCATCCGGATGCCGGATACCTATAACCGCATGCAGACAGGTACGAAGGCAACCACCTTGGGAAGCATGCTCTTCTTTGTCGGGATAGGACTGGCGCATCCATCGTGGTGGACCAAACTCCTCATCCTCACCGTATTCATATTCCTTACAAATCCACTCTCTTCCCATGTGCTGGCCAGGGCGTTGCACTTCATTGGCAAGAGCCCCTTGGTCGAGCCGTATTCTGGACCGTCGGTACGGGATGATCTCGCTTTCGATGAGGCACAAGCCTTGTTGGCCGCCGAAGGTTCCCGGCAGATGGAGAGGGGGGAAGCCGAATGAGTCAGCTCATGCTCGTCCTGTTCGGACTGTTGATGCTTGTTGGGGCCGTCGCCGCCCTCTACCTGAAGGATACCGTCTCCGCAATCCTGGCCGCCGGATCGGTATCGTTGGTGGCTAGCCTGGTATATCTGCTCCTCGGTGCCCCGGATGTCGCCATGACCGAAGCCGCTATCGGATCGGCCTTGACGACAGTGGTCTTCCTATTCTCGTGGGCGCGGATACAACATCGTCCCCAACCGTCCAAAAGCTCGCAATCCGAGGAGACCGATTCGAACCCTGATGATCAGGAGGACCACCAGCTATGATGAAACGTCTGATCATAATCCTGGCATTGGCTGCGATTGCCCTCGGATTCTTTCCCCTTGCGATGCGGATTTCGGGAGACTCCGGTCTTACGGCCCTCGCCACGCACTATGTCGAGGCGGGTGCGGATGAATTGGGCGCGGCGAACCTCGTGACCTCCGTGGTTGTCAGTTATCGCGGATTGGATACGTTGGGTGAAGTAATGGTCCTGTTCACGGCAACGACCGGTGTAACGGCTCTGTTGGTCGCCGGGAAATCCAAATCCCACAAGAAGGAAAAGGATTCGGAACCTGATGGTGATGGACGTCGCGAAGGCTCTGAACTGCTTGCGACCGGTGCCGCCTTTCTGTTTCCGATCCTGATTCTGTTCGGCATCTACATCTTTCTCAATGGACACCTTACACCGGGAGGCGGATTCCAAGGTGGGGTCGTGCTGGCCTCCGCGTTCCTGTTGCTGCTGTTCTCGGACTGTCGCCTGGAGCTCAACCATGCCCTGTTGAAAGGTGCCGAAGCCATCTCTGGCGCTGCATATGTCGCTGTTGGGCTGCTCGGCCTTTGGTTGGCTGGTGGATTTCTGGACCCGCGGTTTCTTCCGGCAGGAGAATTCGGCCAACTGTTCAGTGCCGGAGCGATTCCCATCATCTATATCCTGATCGGTATCAAGGTCGGATCCGAATTGACCGGCATTGTCGATGCCATGCGGAGGTGTTCCTGATGACGCACATAGTGCTGGTAATCGGTTTCCTATTGGTATGTATAGGATTCTGGGGACTGATGACACGAAGGGAAGTCTTTCGCATGATAATCAGCTTTTCCCTGTTGGACACCGGAGTCCATGTGATCATGGTCGGTATCGGCTATGTCCGCGCAGGTACCGCCCCAATTTTTGACGAGGCACTCGCAGTCGCGGGCGCTGTCGGCAAGGTGGTCGATCCCGTTCCGTCCGCATTGGTCCTGACCGCAATCGTCATTGGATTGGCAGTGACTGCACTTATGCTCAGTTTCGCCATCCGTTTGCACGCCTCCCGTGGAAGCCTGGCAGTCGATGACATGAAGGAGTTGAAATGGTAAGCCCACTATATCTCATCGCGATGCTGCTGGGTGCGGCATTTCTCCATCCACTCATCCAAAATCGCAGCAAGCTGGCCGGACAGTTGGTGGTGCTGGTGGTACTTGGGGCAACCGTAGCGATACCCCTGCAATGGCTGATGGCCTTGGATATCGCAACGATGCAAGCAGTAGTATTCCAGACAGCCGGATTCACGGCTCCCCTTTCCATCAACCTGCAGGTCGGAGTCGAAGAGTCCCTGTTCCTGGTCATCATCAATGGTGGGGCTTTGTTCAGCGCCTTGTATTTTTTCCGTAGAAGGACCCGGGAGTGGGAAGGCTCAGCACAGATACTGTTGATGACGTTGGTCTTGGGGGTGAATGGGTTGGTGCTGGGAAGGGACTTGTTCAACCTATTCGTATTCATGGAAATCTCGTCACTCTCGCTGTATGCCCTGGTTGCGACCACGAAGACCGCGAATTCCTACGAAGCGGGAATCAAACTCATGGTCGCAGGGGGGATCGCCTCGGCATTGTTCCTCATCGGTGTCGTTTTCCTCTACCGCATGACAGGCACATTGAATCTCGATGACATGATCGCCAACAAGCAGGTGGTGGACAACAAGGTGGGAATCACCGCACTGTTTCTCATAACCGCTTCCCTCTTGATCGAATTGAAGCCGTTTCCGGCGAATGGCTGGGGCGCGGATGTCTACCAGGCCGCAGATCCCGGCGTATCGGCATTGACCAGTGGAACAAGCGCTACAGCGATCTTCTTCGTGTTGTATAAGATCACCCCGTTGTTTGGATTCGAATTGCTGCAGGTCGTTGCCGCGAGTGGAGGAATCACCTTCATATTCTCCCAACTGTTGGCCTACAAGCAGGATTCGGTACGACGCATGTTGGGATACTCGTCGATTGGACAAATCGGACTGTTGATACTCGTGGTCGCGTTGGGTTCACTCTATGGGGAAGCTTTCACCACCACGATGTTCGGGGGCATCTTCTTTCTGGTCCTATTGCTTGCCGGCAACCATCTTTTCAGCAAAGCCGGTTTGTTCTGGATGAGTGGAATCACCGGACAACACTCCCTTGGCACCATGCGTCAGTCCAAGACCGTTCGGTTGGGTGCCACAGGTGCCGCCTTGCAGGGAATCCTCACTTCGGCTTTGGCGGGATTCCCACCGTTTCCCGCATTTTGGGCCAAATGGATTGTGATTACAGCGTTGTTGGCGTTCGGTTCGTATTGGTGGGCATCGATTATCCTGCTTGGATCCTTGATCGAAGCTGCGTATCTGTTCAAATGGTTCTTGAATGCAGTCAAATCTCCAGTCGATCCGGGGACTGTCCACGATGAAGTGATTCCAGAGGATTTCCCCGAAGAGCCCGTGAAGGAACCAATGGCAGGGGCTTCCCCGGCTGGTATCGTTGCACGTATACCTCGACAATCTTCCGGCGGGTGGATCGCCCCGTTCATGGCGGCCGCAGTGCTGGTGGCATGTGGATTGCTGCTCGCCACAGTATTCATACTCCGTGGTCGAATCTCCGGATACCGGGACATGGTCCTGTTGCTACCCCTCGCGGTGTTGGTGCTTTGGACCGTATTCGACGTGATTCGCGTACCCTTCAAACTGCAGATGGGATTGGCGATCGTGTGTTCTGCCGGGTATGGATTGGTTTTTCTCCCCGGTTTGGATGGTATCAGGTTGGTATTCGGACTGATATTCATTGCCGGTTCTGCCGTCCAGATGGTACCGCTGCTCAATCGTCGGGGGCACCACCGTGGACTTGCGGGAATGCTGCTCGCGCTGGTGTTTTCCTTGGGAAACCTGCTGTTCGCATCTTCAGCCCTGGAATTCTTCTTCTCTTGGGAACTCATGACGATCACCTCCTTCTTCCTTGTCGTACGGGGCAGGCAAGCCTCGGGAGCCGCATTGCGATACCTGGTATTCTCGTTGGGAGGAGCCTTCAGTATCCTGGCAGGATTGTCCTTCGGTTCCAGTCCCTTGGCGGCACTGTTGCTCGGTATCGGTTTCCTTGTCAAAATGGGCACACTCGGGTTGCACATCTGGCTTCCCGGTGCCTATGCCGAGACCGATGACGATGTGTCGACGTTCTTCTCTTCGGTTACGAGCAAGGCGGGACTATTCATGCTCTTCCTCCTTGCCGGGCTATTCGTACAGGAGGCGGTTCCTGCCGGATTCGCTGCGGGAACCCGTTTGGAGAGCCTGTTGTCGGGCATTACCTTCACCGACCTGTTGGGTTGGTTGGGGGTTGCCACCGCCTTTGCCGGGGCATTCCTTGCCCTGTTCAAGGAGGATATCAAATATACGCTCGCCTATTCCTCTATGGGCCAGGTCGGCTACATGCTGCTCTCCTTCGCCCTCATGTCCCAATTGGGTTGGATGAACAGCCTCTATCTGGCGGTCACCCACCTGATGTTCAAGGGGATGCTCTTCGTGGCTATCAGCGGGGTGGTGTACCGCACCAAGACCCGTTTGATGTACCAGATGGGTGGCTTGATCACCCGTATGCCGATTACGTTCTTTACCGTGCTCATCGGCATTATCGCAGTCTCGGGCGTTCCTCCATTGACCGGCTTCGGTGCCAAATGGATGCTGTACACCGCCTTGATCGAAAAAGGATGGTATCTGCAGGCCGCTCTCGCCATGTTCGCATCGGGCATCGCCTTCCTCTACCTGTTCAGGCTTATCCACGTGATATTCCTCGGACAGTTGAAGGATGAGCACCGGACAGTCACCGAGGCTCCGATCTGGATGCTGATTCCGCAAGTCGTCGGGATTGCCGGAATCATGTTGTATTCCATGTATCCTTCGCTCCTGTTGAAACCGCTCGAGGCGGCTGTCGCTCCGTTCTTCGAAACCACCATTTCGTGGGACGGGTATACGGTGCTCTCAACGCTGGGGTATTGGAACGGAACAGCGGTCATGTATGTGACCATGGGAGTCTTCTTGGTGCCGTTGCTCTGGTTGCTGATCGTCCAACGCAAGAACACCCAGAAAGTCGGACAGTTCAATATCGTATACGCCGCCGAGCGTCCGTATCGTCCCGAGACTACCCATTTCGGATACAACTTCTTCGCTCCCTATGAGAAGGCCCTTGGATTCCTCCACAAACCGCTGGCAACACGCTTCTGGTACCGGGTCGTCTCCGTGGCGGAGGTCGCCGGAAGCATGGTCCGCAAATTGTATACGGGAAATATCCAGACCTATGCACTCTGGATCGTGATCTATACCGGTATCCTGTCGTCGATACTCCAGAGAGGGATGTGATCGTATGAATGAAATTATGACCAAGGCATGGTACACGCTCATATCGTTGTTCGTGATAACCAATTACGGTTTGCTGCTCGGTGGCACGATGGCACGGGTTCGGGCCAAAGTACAGGGACGGATCGGCCAACCGGTCTGGCAACCGTATATCGATATTCTCAAGAACAATTTCAAACGTACCGGAATCTACCACGGTGTCATGTTCTATCTTGGACCGGTATTCCGCCTGGCAGGCGGACTGGGAACCTACCTGTTCATTCCCGCGGTATACGGCTCGCTTGTGTTCTCGAACTTCTCCTTCTCCGGCGACTTGCTGCTGGTGATGTATTTCATCTTTTTCGGCCAATTGGGTATGGCGCTGGGTGCCGGTCAAAGCGGACATCCCTACAGTCCGCTCGGGGTTTCCCGTGGATTGGCCCAAATGACGGCCTTCGAGGTGCCCTTCGCACTCTCGGTGATCGCAATCGCGTCACAATACCAGACCCTTTCGATAACGGAGATAGTCGCCGCCCAACAGGGAGGAATACTCAATTGGGTCGCATTCACCAATCCTCTCGCCATGGTAGCGGGAATGATCTCGTTCCTCGGCATGTCGATGGGCAATCCGTTCAGTGTGGTCATCGCTCCCCAGGAGATACCGATCGGACCGCCGACAGAAATGCAGTCGAGCTTTCTCGGGATGCTCCAGACCAACAGGGCCATCTTCAACGGTGCCAAGCTGGTACTGTTCATGAACTTGTATTTCGGTGGAGCCACGAATATCGGTGTCATGGTAATCAAGACGTTCTTGATCTATCTCTATACGGTGATTGTCGATGCATCGTTCCCACGTTTTAGGACCGACCAGTCGATCCGGTTTTTCCTAGGAATTCCCGCGTTGATTGGAATTGCGGCAGTCGTACTGCAGATGCTGTAGGAGCACAGGCATATGAAGGAGTCGAATATGGATGGGTTGCAGACAACCGCGACAGAAACGGAACAGCAGCTGGAAGATATGGCCAAGGAGATGCGGTTGGCCAACGATGGACTAATGGAGCAGGACAAGGGCTATTTCTGCGATGTGCGGCCCCATCGCGTGGAACCGTACAAGGGGATCATGGAGTCCTTCGCCAATTGGGCACGTTCGCAATCGCTCTGGATCCTCGGATTCGGGACCGGATGTGGCGCCATAGAGTTGCGGCCGCTCATGACATCGCGGTTCGACATGTACCGCTATGGAATCCAGGCACGGCCGACCCCGCGCCAATCCTGTGTCTTCATAATCGGCGGCTATGCCTCGGTGAAAACCCTCAAGCGGATAGTCAGGAGCTATGAACAGATGCAGGGACCGAAGTTTGTCCTCGGTTTGGGCAGTTGTACGGTCAACGGTGGCATGTACTGGGACAGCTACAACACGATCAACCGGATCGACCAGTACATACCGGTGGATGTCTATATCGCCGGTTGCATGCCGCGTCCCGAGGCGCTGCTTGGCGGATTCATCAAGCTCAAGCAGATGATCCGTGAAGGCAAATGCGAGGGTATGAACAAATACATCGATGATTTCGATTGGTACAAGGCAAATCAGAAACAGATTATCCACGATTGGAACATGCCGGATTACAACTGGTGACCAAGAGGAGCGCGTGTGGCAACTGAACGACAGGAAAGGACAATACAGGAAGTGAAGGACTCGGACCCGGTGTGCGATGGACAGGCCGGATTGAAGTTCGTCCATGTGGGAGCCGACCAGGCTGTGGCATATATCACCCGACTTCGCGATGTGCAGGGGTATACGCATCTGGTATTCTTCACCGCCATCGACTATATCGAGGATTCCATTTTCCGTCTTACCTATATGGTGCACAACTATGCCAGTAGGCAGGATCTAGGGGTGCAAGTCGACATTCCGCGCCAAGGGGCGACCATGGAGTCGATCCATCACCTGTGGCCGCATGCTGCGACCTACCAGAGGGAATTGAAGGAGATGTTCGGCATCGATTTCCCCGGCAGCCCGGGAGTCGACGACAGCTTTATCCTGGAGGGTTGGACCGGGATTCCTCCCATGCGTCGGGAGTTCGACACCAAGCTCTATTCCGAGCAGACCTATTTCCCGAGACCGGGACGGGTCACACACGACACTGCGGCATATATGAAAGAAAAATTGTACCCCAGCGAGGCCGAAACATGGTAGAAACGGTGAAATACGATCCAAGAAGCAAGTTCCCTCCAGTAGATGCCAATAGCGGCAAGAGTGTGTACAACCTGCTATCGGGAAAATATATGAAGGTCTGGCAGGGTCCGCAGCATCCTGGCATCACCGGAAACATGTCCCTCGAGCTTACCGTGTGCGGTGACGAGATAATCGATTGCAAGACACATGTCGGGTATTTGCACCGGGGATTCGAGAAGTTGATGGAACGACGCAGATATATCCAATGTTTTCCCCTGGTGTGCAGGATCTGTGTGCCTGAACCCGACTTCAACGAATACCTGTTCGCCGAAGGTACCGAAGAGCTTGCGGGAATCGAGATACCCGAGAAGGCCCGTTGGTATCGGGCCTTGACGTTGGAGATGGCGCGATTGGCTTCGTTCCTGATGTGGATAGGTGGGCAGGCTGCGGCATTCGGCATGGGAACGATCGGGCAATGGACTGTCACCATGCGCGACTATGTGCTCGATCTGTTCGAGGAGCTCAGCGGAGGACGCATCTACCACATGTATATAATTCCCGGTGGCGTCCGGGCGGATCTTCCCGCCGGTTTTGCGCTTCGGGTGGAGCAGACGCTCGCACAGATATGGAAGGTACTCGACGATGTCGAATTGGCACTGATGTACAATGCGGTCTTCAAGAAACGGGCTATGGGACTTGGGGTTATCACGCCGTCGATTGTCGACGAATACGGTATCACCGGTCCGAATGCGAGGGGTAGTGGAGTCCAACGGGATATCCGAAAGGACAATCCCTACCTGGTCTATGACCAACTGGAATTCTCCATCGTTACCGAAACTGGTGGGGATGCGTATGCACGCACTTGGGTCCGGTTGCGTGAGACAAGGCAATCCATCGACCTGATTCGCCAGATGCTGGAAATAATGCCGACTTCCGGTCCCTTCTTCCAGAAGCTGCCGAACGTGTTGCATTGGAAGATTCCTGGGGGACAAACCTACAAGAAGGCTGAATGCACGAGGGGCGAGTACGGATTTTTCATGGTTTCCGATGGCACCGAATTGCCGCGAAGAATCTATGTCCGGGGTCCGAGTTATACCCATGCGGTCACATTGATGGAGAAGCTGGCGGTCAATGTGAATATCGCCGATACCGCGGGACTTATGGTCTCCCTGCATACCTACCCGCCGGAAATAGAGAGGTGAGACGATGAGTTTGAAAGATATCATAGCTCCGTTTTCCGTATGGAAGCGGGTCTTCGAAAAACCCTACACGAACAAGAAGCCGATCGATACCCGTCCGGGAGCTCCCCGATACCGCGGGTTCCATGTGAATGACCTGGATACCTGCATCGGGTGCGGAACCTGTGAGGAAATTTGCCAGAACGCTGCGATCGACATGGTCCCGGTACGGGAAACACGTCACGGCGATTCGGGATTGCGTCCGAAAATGGATTATGGCCGTTGCTGTTGGTGCGCCCTCTGTGTCGACATTTGTCCCTCGGGTTCCTTGGGGATGAGCAACGAATACCTCTGGGTCGACGGGGACCCCGAGGTTTTCCGATTCATCCCGGGACATGACGAGAAATCGTGGAACGACAGCGAACTCGGATATCGGCGGGCGGAGGGCTACGATCTACTCGAGGGAAGTCGTGTTCCCATGCCGATGCTTTCGGTCGAAGAGAGCCAGAAGAGTTTCGTCGAGATGGTGCAGGGGTATTCCAAAGAACAGGCGAAAGCCGAAGCGGACCGGTGCATTGCCTGTGGCATCTGTGTGGCGACATGCCCGGCGCATATGCAGGTTCCCGAATATATCAAGGCAATACGGGACGATGACATGGTCGAAGGCCTGAGGATCGTATACCAGGCCAATCCCTTGCCGGCATCGTGCGGGCGTGTCTGCTCGCATGCCTGCGAATATGTCTGTGCCATGAAACACAAGGGAGAAGCGATTTCCATCCGATGGTTGAAACGTTATATCGTCGATCAGATCTATCTTGGCGAATATTCCAAGATCCTGCACGAATGCGAACCGGACAATGGAAAGAAGGTTGCGATCATCGGGTCGGGTCCCGGTGGATTGAGCGCCGCCTATTACCTGCGTCTGCTTGGATATGCGGTGACAATCTACGATGCAAACGAGAAGGCCGGAGGTATGCTCCGGTACGGTATTCCCGAATATCGTCTTCCGTACGATCAAGTCGAGAAGGATATCGAATTCATCGCATCCTTGGGTGTCGAGTTCCGTCAAAATGCCCGCATAGGAGTCGATGTCGATTTCCTGGATATATACGGACACAACGATGCGGTATTCTTTTCCACCGGTCTTTCCGATCCCTTCGGGTTGGATATTGCCGGTGAGGACCTTCCGGGTGTCGTATCCGGGCTCGACCTGCTGGCCGATGTCACACATGGCAAGACACCGGATATCGGCTCGTCCGTTGTCGTCGTCGGTGGCGGCAATGTCGCCATGGATGCGGCCCGGACTTCACGTCGCTATGGTGCGGAGGTGACGATCCTCTACAGACGCCGGGAGGCCGATATGCCGGCCGACAGCGAGGAGATCCATGAGGCGAGGGGCGAGGGATGTGAAATCGTAGTGCAGGCTATTCCCCTACGCATCGAAAAGGGAACGGATACACGCCTGATGCTCTATTGGGGGAAAGCGGAGATGGTGTCGGATGGCCCGGGCAAACGCCCGAGGCCGGTATTGATCGAGGGTTCCGAGGAGGTGATTGCCTGCGATACGGTGATTCCGGCGATCGGACAAGCCGCCGACCTCACCTTCTTGCCCCAGGATATCGCTTCCAGACTCGTCGGCAAACGCGGGTATGTGGAAGTCGACGAGTTCCATAGGACACCTGTTGCCAAGATCTATGCCGGGGGTGATATCGCAAATCCGAAACGGGATGCGATCAGTGCGATTGCGAACGGACATTCGGCGGCGAAGGGTATCGATATATATTTGGGCAATTTCCAGGATTAATCGTTCAAATGGACAAAATCCGGGGATTGGGGTACCATGGTGCGGCATGTGCAGGGAGTGGGAATGCAAAACGATACGCCTAAGGCTGAGATATTGGCACAAGTAATGGAAAAGTTCGATAAGAACCAATGCGCACTGGTCGAGAGGATGCTCTCGATCATGTCAAACCCGGTTCGTTTCCATATCCTCTGTGCCTTGGAGAAGGAATCGTTCTCCGTGTCGGAGCTGATGGTGTTGAGCAACAGCCATGTATCCAACGTTTCCCAACAATTGAAGATGATGACCCTCGCCGGGTATATCAGCAAGGAACGGCAAGGTAAGCAAATCATCTATACGCTCAAGGATGGGCGAATACGTGAGTTGATCCACAAGCTCGAAGAGTTGTTCGGCGATACCCGATAGCGTTCGGCAGGAGTATCTCAGGCCGAGAAGAAGCTGTGTATCATGGATACCAACGTGTCCCGTTCGGCCGATGGTGCATACAGGCTATCGATTTCCAGCAATGCTTCCTCGAACAGCGCGAATGCACGCTTTCTGGCTTTGGCAAGGGTTCCCGATGCCTGGATTTTTCCGAGCAGTTCCTCGATCGACGCGGCCGATCCGTCGTGCCCGGCTTTCCTGGCTTGTTGGAACACACCTGTGAGGTACTCGACCTGATCGGGATTCTCCTCGACAAACATGATGATTGGCAGGCTCTTCTTGTTCTCGACGATATCGTCGCCCCGTTTCTTGCCCGGATTGCCTTTCTCAAGGTTGATGACATCGTCCAGTATCTGGAATCCTACACCGATGGTCTCGGCGATATGCCCGGCATGCCCGATCACCCGCGGGTCGTCGACCGCAAGCACCGCACCGATCTCGCATCCCATGGCGGCTAGGCATCCGGTCTTCAACCGGCACATCAATTCATATTCCTGTACTGTGGGAAAGGTCCTGTGGTGGTGATGCCAACAGATATCCATGCCTTGGCCCATATGGACCCTGCGCATGTACTTCGCGTAGATCTGGTAGATCTGTAGCTTCACCTTGTCGTCGAGGGGAGCCTCGTCTATGGTTTTTGTTGGCAGGAAGTAGAGCAAATTGCCGGCATTGATCGAAAAATCCTCCCCATACAGGATATGCATGGCAGGACCACCACGCCGCCAATCCGACTTGTCCTCTATATCGTCGACAATCAGGCTGCCGTTGTGGGGCAATTCGACAAGTGAGACAAGACGTTCGGCCAACGCCAAGGCCGCATCGCCACCCAGCATCTTGGCCGTCAGCATCATGAACAATGGACGCCACCGCTTGCCGCCCCGGCGGATAAGGTCCCGTGCCGGTTCGCTGAACTGGTCGATGGTCATGGTGTCTATCGGTGGGGCGGGACTGCCGAGTACCCATTCGATCCACGTCTGGTCGGACGATTCGGGAAGCACCCGTTTCAACTCATGTTCAATTGTGTTCAGCCATCGGTCCATGGGCGGATTATACGGACTCGTGCCGATACTTACAATACACAAGGAACCGCGAGAGGTTTTTCACCGCTTGACTGTACTTTTGTCACAGTACTTCCGGTGCGAATCTGTTGACAATTCTGGCGGAACATGTTTAATTGCTAGTAGCAACAATTGCTATGTGCAACTATTAGTTCCGGCGGTTGTTCAAGGAAAGGAAATGATTGACGAGATTCTGCAAATCAAGAAGCGATGCAATTTCAGCGATGAGATTGGCAAGGAGCATGGCCTCACACCCAACGAGGTGGAATGTATTTCCGCCATTGCTTCCCACACCACCATCTCTTCCAAGCACCTGTCGTCGATCATGGACCTTTCTCCCTCCCGAGGCAGCAGGATCGTGAACAAACTCATCGACCGGAATTTTGTCTCGGCAGCTCCCGATACCCACGACCGACGGTATCTCTCGCTTTCCCTCACGAAGAAGGGGGAAGGGTGTTATGTCGATATCCAAAGGGAAAAGCAGCTGTGTGCACAGCGTCTGCTCGCTTCGTTGGATGCCGATCAGATACATGCCGTGGAAAACGGACTTAAAATTTTGTTGCAAGTAATGTAAAGGAGAACCCGTAGTATGGAATCTACTGTCCAACAAGCAATAAATCTGCGCTATTCGGAACTGGCCCAAACCAGTTGTTGCCTGTCCTGTGGGGGTGCGATCAACCACAGCAAGGCCGTAGCGGGCGAAACCTGTGTCGATCTCGGAAGCGGTAGGGGCACCGACGTGCTTCGTCTCGCCGAATCGGTCGGACCCACCGGATTCGTCTATGGTATCGATATTTCGGACGGAATGCTTGACAAGGCACGCCACCATGCCGCTCAATTGGGAGTAGGGAATGTGGCCTTCCTCAAAGCGAACCTGGAGGCACTTCCGATCGAAGACGGAAAAGTCGATCTTGTCATCTCCAACTGCACCATAAACCATGCGGATGACAAGCAGAAGGTTTGGAACGAAATCTTTCGAATCCTTGGCAATGGTGGCCGGTTTGTCATAAGCGATATCTATTCCATGACCCAAGTTCCCGAGGAGTACCGAAACGATCCCGAAGCCGTGGCAGAGTGCTGGGCCGGGTCGGTGACGAGGGACGAATATGTCGATCAACTCGGAAAAGCCGGATTCACCGATGTGCAGATACTTGAAGAGAGCGAACCCTATGCGAAGGGAAAAGTAGAAGTTGTCAGCTGGACGATTCTCGGGACCAAGCGTTTCAAGAAGACATGCAGCTGCAAAAATAATTAGTAAGGAGGTACTGCTTATGAAATCTCTCATCAGCAAGAAACCTGTCGCGAAGAAAGCCGTAGCCCAGTGCTGCGCGAAGAATTCTGTTGTAGTGGCAGGTTGTCACGACTGAGGATTCGGATGTTTCCGGCTGGGAGCGATCCCAGCCGGAGACTCCACTGTAAGAAGAAGGGAAATGAACAACATGCAATTGTCCAAGCACAACATCATAGGCCGGTTGAAGGATTCGGACGAATATTTCATCGTGAACCCCCTGAGCCGTCAAGCCGATATCCTTACCGCCGAGAAGGCCCAGGAATTTTCAGCCCAAGTGTTTTCCGATCCGGCGGAACTGGTCGAGAAGGGGTATCTGGTCGATCCTGAGGAAGAACGCAAGCGATACAACCGTGAATACCTCGATTTCCTGGACAACCGGGATGCCGACGAGGTGCAGATATTCTACGTACCCACCTATTTCTGCAATTTCTCATGCACCTACTGTTACCAGGAAGGGTACGAGCATACTGCGGAAATAAAACATACCGAGGTTATCGACGCATTCTTCGCCTACATCGACCGTGAGTTCGCGGGTAGGAAGAAGTATGTGACGGTGTTCGGAGGAGAACCGCTTCTTCCCGGCTCGGCGGCGAAGGCGAATATCGCCTACCTGATCGAGCAGGCGACCAAACGCAACCTCGCATTGGCCTTTGTGACGAACGGGCACACCTTGAAGCAGTATATCCCTATCCTCAAGAAAGGCTTCATACGGGAGATCCAGGTCACCTTGGATGGACCGCAGGAGATCCACGACCGACGGAGGATGCTCAAAGGCGGAGCAGGAACCTTCTCGCAGATAGTAGAGGGAATCGATGCAGCGCTCGCCGAAGGCATGCCGATCAACCTGCGGGCTGTCGTAGACCGTTCGAACATGCCCTATCTCGGGCAGCTTGCGGAATTTGCGATAGCTCAAGGTTGGACCGCGAACAAGCTCTTCAAGACCCAGCTTGGCAGGAATTACGAGCTGCATGTATGCCAGGCTGACCAACAGAAGCTCTACGATCGTGCCAGCATGTACGAGGATATCTACAATCTGGTCAAACGACAGCCCTCGTTCCTGGAATTCCATCGACCCGCATTCTCGATTTCCAAGTTCCTCTTTGAGAACGGTGAGCTTCCGAACCCACTGTTCGATTCCTGTCCAGGAACAAAGACCGAATGGGCGTTCGATTTCTCGGGAAGGATATTCTCCTGCACCGCCACGGTCGGCAAGGAGGGAGAGGCACTTGGTACCTTCTATCCTCAAGTCACCAGGAAGGACGAGATTATCCGCGAGTGGGAACAACGCGATGTCACCACCATAGAGGCTTGCGCGGCTTGCCCGATGCAGCTGGCTTGTGGAGGCGGGTGCGCCGCGGTCGCCAAGAATGCGACCGGCAGGATCAGCTCCCCCGACTGCCGGCCGGTAGGGGACCTCTTGGGCATGGGGCTTTCGCTTTACTTCCAACCAGGTACAGATCACTAGGATGTACCGGGCACATCTGAATGAAATTGCAAATTACAGGAGATAAGAAAATGACAGGACATATCAAAGAAATCAATGCCGATGAATATCAGAAGGTAGTATTGGACGCACCGCGTGCGGTAGTGGACTTCTATTCCACTGAGTGTCCACCATGTGAAGCTTTGGCTTCGAAGTACGATGCATTGAGCGAAATCTATGGAGAATTCGTTCCATTCATCAAGATTTACCGCCAGGGGAACCGTGACTTGTCCTTGGCCTTGGATGTCACAGGATCCCCCACCGTCCTCTTCTATAAGGATGGCAAGCTGGTCGGCGACAAACTCACCGGCGGTATCAAGCGCTCCGATCTCATGAAGAATATCGAGGCGTTGCTGACTACCGATGAAATTGCCGCGGCGCGTAAGAAGGTTGTTCCTTTCGAGACCGAGACCGATGTCGTGATCCTTGGAGGCGGTCCCGCCGGACTTACCGCCGGAATCTACCTCTCCCAAGCCCACGTGAAGACCATTCTGGTCGATACCGCGCTTCCCGGCGGGTATGTGGCCACAACCCATCAGGTCTCCAACTACCCGGGCTTCATCGAACCGCAACAGGGCTTCATGTTGTCCCATTACATGAGCGAGCAGGCCAAGGCCAATGGCGTCTCGTTCCGCGCCGCCGTCGACGTGAATTCAGTTGATTTGGAGACCAAGACCGTCATTGTCGATGGTGTCGAGACCATCAGGGCCAAACGTGTGGTGATCGCCACCGGTTCCCGTCCACGTCCGCTGGGACTTCCCGGCGAAGACGCCTACCGCGGAAACGGCATCTCCTATTGTGCCACATGTGATGCGAAGTACTTCCAGGACAAGGAAGTGGTGGTGATCGGTGGAGGAAACTCGGCCATAGAAGAGACCCTTTTCATCGCCAAGTTCGCCAAGAAGATCACCATAGTCCACCAGTTCGACCATTTCCAGGCCAACAAGGTCGCCCAGGATGCCTTGCGGAAACTGGAGCATGTCGAAGTGTTGTTGGAGCACGAACCGCGCGAGTTCAAGAAATACGCGGCCATGGACATGGGTGTCGTCGTGGAGGACCTCAAATCCGGCGAGAAGAAGGAGTTGCGGACAAACGGCATCTTCGTGTTCGTCGGATTCCTCCCGAATCTCGAGATGTTCAAGGAAGGATTGGAACTCGACCAGTGGGGGTACCTCAAGGCCGACCACGACATGGAGACCAATATCAAGGGTGTCTACGCCATTGGCGATGTGAAGACCAAGGCCTACCGCCAGATCACCACTGCGGTTGCCGACGGTACGATCGCGGCGATCTCCATCTCGAAGAGCCTGTAACCGGTGAATTGCTTGTCATGCAAGTCAAAGTCCTGCAGGAAAACCGTTTCCTGCGGGGCAGAATCCTTCGGCTTGGCCGAAAGCCTCGAAAACTACCACCGTCCTGAAAACCAACAGGTGATCAGGGCCGCGGCAAGACTCGTCGATGGCGGACGGGTCGGCACGTTGTCCCGTATCCAAGAGATCGTGGAATTTGCCCGGGATATGGAGTACCGCAACATCGGCATAGCGTATTGTTACGGTATGGAGGACACTGCCCTGGCAGTGCGGGAGATATTCACCTCCCAAGGTCTGAAGGCCACCGGCGTCTCGTGTACGGTGGGAGGCTTGCGACAGGACCAGGTCAACACCGACAGTTCCCTTCCCGGTGTCTCCTGCAGCCCCTTGAACCAGGCTGCGCAGTTGAATGCACAGAAGGCCGAACTGGCAGTGGTTATCGGCCTATGTATGGGACATGATATCCTGTTCAACCGTGAATTCGACGGTGATATCACCACCTTGGTGGTCAAGGACAGGACCAATGGGCACAATCCCATGCAAGGGATCACCAAGTCCTCCCCAAAAGCCAGCAGCTGAACAGGCGATTGCTTTCGATCCCGACCTCCCGTATGATATGCATATGCAGGGAGGATCAGTATGGAAAAGGAAATCACCATCACCCAATTTGCCAAGGAATTGAAACAACGCCTTCAGGAAGGCAGGACGGTGGATTGCTGCAAGGAAGAATTGCTCCGGTTGGCCGACATGATCACCGAGAAGATGGGGTCCGAAAAAATCCGGGTAACCTGGAAAGACTGAAACCGTACGGCTTGTCTATGTCCGTGACGACACGTTCTCCAATGCGCGGGCAAACGCTGTGACCGCTTGCGCAAATTCATCCATCGCCTTTTCGTATGTGCCGCTGCTTCCGATAGGACAGCCCGCAGCGGCCAGGGAATCCACCGGATAGCGCGAACCACCACGTTTCAACAATGCCAGGTAGCTTTCGATGGCCTCCGGGTCATGTGCAACCAGTTTGTCCGCTAGAACCAGCGAAGCCGCAGCACCCACCGGATAGGTATAGACGTAGTATGCCTGGTAGAAATGGCCGATAGTGAGGAATTCCAGGTCGCTGAGCGGATCGAAGTCGACATCCGGGCCGTAATAGTGCACAAGCAGATCCCGATACACCGAGCGCATGGTCTCGAGGGTAAACGGTCGTCCTTCCTCCTCGCCACAGTGCATCTGGTGCTCGAAATCGGCCAGCATGGTCTGTCGCAGCAATTTCGCAAGCATGCCTTCCACCTGTTGTTCCAACAGGAACGCCTTGCGTTGCACATCGGTTTCCCGATCGATCAGGTACGATGCGAGCAACCGTTCGTGGACATTGGCCACCGTCTCCGCCTCGAGGATCGAATAGGCATACCGCGAGAATGGATTGTGGCGGATGCTGTACCACGTGTGCATGGCATGCGCACCCTCATGTGCCATCGTGAACAGGCTCTGCAGCACATCTTCCTTGTAATTCAACAGCACGGCGGGATCCGACAGGTAGCATGAGGCGGTGAACGCACCGGAGTGCTTGCCCACATTCCCGTACCGGTCGACCCACCCGTCGAGCAGCCCCTGCTCCAACGTATCGCAAAAATCCCGTCCCAGCATGGAAACCGATGCGCACACCAGACCGACCGCCTCATCATAGGGAATGTGTACGGGTGATGCCTTCACGATCGGCACAAAAAGATCGTATGGCTTCAACCGGTCCAATCCCAGGGCCTGCCGTTTCAATGCGAAGTAGGCATGGAAGGTCGGCAACCGCTTGCGGATACTTTCTATCAGGGTGGAGTGGACGGATTCGTCGACAGCGTCGGGGTAGAGCACCATGTCCCTGCTGGATGTATAGTGGTGGATCTTGCTCTGGTAGATGTCCTGGTGGATGCTTCCGCGATAGATGGTCGCCAGCGTATGCTTATGTGCATCGAAAGCGCCGAGGTACCGTTGGTATGCCGCTGCCCGCAGTGTCCTGTCGGGTTGGCGCAGGAACCACGACAGGTTGGACCTCTCCAAGGCCTTGGAGCCAACGGGAGTCTCCAGTTTTCCAAAGACCATGTCTGTTTGGACAAGTGCCGAGAAGGCCCGGTGCGAAGCGTCGGCCAGGGCGCCGTAGGTGGCCATGAGGTGTTGCCCCGTCCGGTCCAAGGTGTGTGGTCCGAGTCTTCGTATCCGCTCCAACCGCACGCTGTGGGGTTGGAGTCGCGGCGAGTCGCGATAGTAGTGTCGGAGTGTCTCCTCGGGAATCGCCAGTATCGATGGAGTCAGGAAACTCCAGGCCTCCTCGATCGCCGCATCCAATTGGAGCATCAATTCCTGCTGCCGGCGGTTGGTATGGTCCAGGGCATCCACCGCATGGTTCAAGAACGCATAGTGACGCAGTTTCTCGGCTTCCATCATGATGTGGTCGTATGCGTCGAGTGCCGATACGAGTGTGTCGGCCGTTGGGATCGTGTCGGCAAACAGCTGTGCTGTCGCCTCGGATGATTGGCGCAGCCGATTCGCATGCCCAAGCCACGAATCGTGCGAGGCGTACAGCCTGGTCGTATCCCATTTGTCCGATGTGGGGATATCGCGGCGTCGTTTCGGCTTTCCCGCCTCTGGTTTCATCCGCTACCGTCCTGGTGTAACCATATGGAACAGCTGCTCCCCAAGGAAGGCGAGCAGACTGATCACAATGGTGCCGGAAAGTACCAACGCGGAGTTTCTCAGCGTGAGCCCGCTGATGATGATCGTACCGAGCCCCTCACCGCCGATAACCGCCGCAATGGCCGCCGTTCCGAGATTCAGGATGTAGCTATGCCTGATTCCGGTGAATATCATCGGCAACGCCTGGGGGAATTCGGCAATCCACAACTGTTGGGACCACGTCATTCCCATCCCCTTGGCGGAATCGATGACGGCGGGACTCACCGATTGGAATCCGACGACCGTATTGCCCAGGATAGGAAACAGCGAATAGAGGAACAACGCGAGGAGGGCGGGCTTCCAGCCGAATCCAAGCACCGGGAATGCCAGGATGATGACCGCCGATGGCGGAAAGGTCTGGATGAACGAGTTGAGTCTGAGTACCAGTTGCTGGAAATCCTTTCCGGCATTGCGGGTGACCGCGATACCGATCACGATTCCCACAACCGCGGAAAGCAGGGTAGCACCCAGTGTCAGGCTTATATGGGCTCCGGTCATCTGCAGGATTGTCTTGCGAGTATGGGTGAATTGGGTTTCCGCCGGAAAGATGAGCGAGAGTATGGTCCGTTGTACCTGTTCGGACGATATGTAAAGCACCAGGGCGGTTGCGATGAGCACGAGGACTATCCAGCTTTTGGCGGAATCCCTTCGTGTGGTGCCCAGGGGTTTTTCAGGAAAGGCTGATCGTCTGGATGGTTTCAAACCGCACCTCCCCATACAATCGTCCGTCATCGTCCACTACGGCGGTGGCAGGCATTCCCAGGCCGAGTATCGCCGACATGCACTCCTTCATCGACGAATAGGGCTGTACCGTGTGGGTGGAACTTGTTATGGGACGTTCGATGATCCTGTTGTGAATCCAGGTGTAGCCCATGATTGGCTTTCCATCGGCGTCCACTTGCCAATAGCATCGGTTCGATCCTTTTGGCAGTTGGGTTTCGGATGGTTTGCCGGTACCCGAGACCACCCGTTCCAAGCAACAGTGGTCGGCGGTAAACAACGATAGGCGCTTGAGCGACCGGTCGGGGCCGAGGAAGCGCTCGACAAATTCGTTTGCTGGAGCCGCAAGTATCTGTTCGGGGGTGTCGGCCTGCACGATCATGCCATCCTTCATGATGATCAGGTAATCGGCGAGGCGTACCGCTTCGTCGATATCATGGGTGACGAAGACAACTGTCTTCTTCAATTGCCGCTGGATACGGATGAACTCGTCCTGCAGTTGTTCCCGCGTGAGCGGATCGACAGCTCCGAACGGTTCGTCCATGAGCAGCACCGGCGGGTCGGCGCCAAGGGCCCGGGCAACCCCGACGCGTTGCGCTTCGCCACCCGACAGCTCGTGCGGATACTTGTTCCGGTATACCTGGGGATCCAAGCGGACCAGCTTGAGCAGCCGGCTGACACGTTCGGTACGTTCGGCACGTTTCCACCCGAGCAGCCGGGGAACCAGATCAACGTTCTCCTCGACTGTCATGTGCGGCATCAGTCCAACCGATTGGATAGCGTAGCCCATATTCCTGCGCAAGTCGGTCTCACTCATGGCCTGGATCGAGGCATCACCATAATCGATGTGTCCCGAAGAGGTTTTGACGAGCGCGTTGATACACCGCAGTGTGGTGGATTTTCCGCAACCGCTCGGACCGATGAGCACGGTGACCCGGTTGGTCGGAATATGCAACGTCACATCGTTCAGTGCCACAGTCTCGCCATAGCGTACCGATATATGCTCCGCCTTCAAGAACGAAGGGGTTTCTTCTAGGGTTGGTCGGACCGGACCTGTTGTCATAGCGCCTCCTTCTGGGGCTGGTGGTTGTCATGCATCGGTTAGACCCCCTCCCTGCGTAGCGAGACCGGAGTCAGTACTGTTATGAGGATCTGGAATATCCTGTCGGCCGCCACGGTAAGTGCGATGATGAGCAACATACCGAGCAGCACCATGTCGACGGAGGCCTGTCCGAGTCCTTCGAATACCAATACCCCGAGTCCGTCCCCACCGATCAGCTTCGCGAGGGTCGCATTCCCGATCGTCTGGACAAGGGCTACCCGTACGCCATGCAATATCCCCGGTGTGGCCAGTGGTAAGCGGACGATCCGCCAAACTTGGCCGGAACTCATTCCCATACCCTGTGCGGCGAGGACCACGCTCGCATCGATGCTGGAGATCGCGGTGAAACTATACCTGATGATGGGATAGATGGCGTACATGCTCAATGCGATTATCGCGGGTGTGTTGCCGATACCCTTGATTCCCCATTCCCGCAGTTGGGGGAAAGCTTGGGAAAGGGCCGCCAGCGGAGCGATCAACAGACCGAACAAGGCGATTCCGGGAATAGTCTGCAACACATTGAGGAGGGGGAACACCAATTTGCGCATCCGACGGCTCTGGAACGTCACCAGGGCGAGCGGGATTCCGACCAGGACACTGATACCGATACTGATGCCGGTGATCCTGATATGTGCCGTTATTTCACGCGAGAGGCGGGTGCCGAAATTCCGTGCTTCCAACAGGATCCCAAGCCGGTCGAACGAACCTTGGTACCCCAAGGCCAGCACCACTGCCAGAGCCACCGCCAATCCGATATAATCGCCAATCCTGATACGCGCCTTCATGAGGTAGACGATCGCAACCGCCGTCACGTACAGGTACATGCCCGAGCCGGGACTATACCGGGCGAACGGACCGAGCGTGGAAACCACCTGGGGCCCGACATAAGCCAGTACCGCCAGCGGAGCGAGCAAGCCCAGGGCTCCGGCGAACGAGAGCAACCATTCCGATCTTCTTGAATTCCGCATGAGGGCGTAGAGGAGAATCATGGTTGGGGGTAGCAGGAGCAGGAGTGTCGGCAGCAAGGCCAATGCGGAGATTCTCCCCGGAATTTCGGCACTGATCCTGTTTTCCCGGGCGAAGAAGAACGGTAGGAAAAAGCTCACGGCAAACACCAGCAGCACAATCGCCGCAAGTTTCCGGTGGAAATTCAGCCGTGATTCGAATTGTCCCACATTTGCTCCCATCGGCAGGACGAGTTCCTGCACCGTGCGTTCCGTCTCCACCGGATTCTCACCGATACAATGAAGATAACAGGTGAGCGGCGGGGAATCAAGTTCTTCCGATATGTGCCGCCGTCTGTCAATCTCGACTAATCCGGTTGTCTTTACGACTTTCTGATTATATATTCATACGTACATGGATATTGGCCGGAGGGAAGGATCTTCAGGAGGTATATCCCATGAAACAGTACGATGTGATCATTATCGGAACCGGACAGGCTACCGGAACAATCCTCGGACGATTGTTGGAATTGAAACGGTCTGTGGCGGTTATCGAATCCGACCGGACCGGGGGAAGTTGCGTGAACTGGGGGTGTACCCCGACCAAGACTTTGATCGCCAGTGCCAGGGTGGCGCACATGGTGAGGAGGGCAGGTGAGTTCGGAATCGGCGTTCCCAGCCAAACCACCGATTTTTCCAAAGTCATGGAACGGGTGAATGCCATTCGCGATGCCGGGAGCAGCGGTTTCACCAAATGGTTGGAGGATACGGTCGATTATTACCGCGGATTCGGCAGGTTTGTCGATTCCCATACGGTGGAGGTCGACGGAACCAAGATTCGGGGAGAACAAATTGTCATCCACACCGGTACACGTTCCCGGCCGCTGGACATTCCAGGCATGGACACCATCGGTTGGCTCGACAACAAGGGTATCCTCGATCTGAAGGAGCTGCCTAGGCATCTGCTGGTTCTCGGCGGATCCTATATCGGCATGGAGTTCGGACAAGCCTTCCGGCGACTCGGGTCCGACGTGACGATCTTGGAGGCATCACCCGATCTGATTCCCCGCGAGGATAAGGATATCAGTGCGATTGCCCGAAAGATCATGGAGGATGAAGGGGTAACGTGCATCACCTCCGCCACAGTCTCTTCGGTTTCGCGCAAGGCGGACGGTACCATTGCAGTGGCATTCGAACAGGATGGACATTCGCGAAGTATCGTAGGAAGCCACTTGCTGGTTGCTGTCGGACGGCTTCCGAATAGCGATGCCTTGCAATTGGAGTTCGCCGGTGTGCACACCGATGGGCGGGGATTTATTGAAGTCGACGACCAGTGCAGGACGAGCGTTCCCCACATATTCGCTCTTGGCGATGTCAATGGAAAGGGTGCGTTTACCCATACGTCGGTGCATGACGGGCAGGTTTTCCTCTCCATGCTCGACGGTGGCGACAAGAAGGTGACCGATCGGATTCCAACCTATTCGCTGTTCATGGATCCCCCGCTGGCTCGGGTCGGTATGACTGAACGCCAGGTTGTGGAGGCTAAGATTCCCTACCTGGTTTCCACCAAGGAGATGTCCACGATCAGTAGGGCAAAGGAAAAGAGTGAGACGAAAGGTCGTATCAAGATACTGGTCGACCAGCGTGACGATACGATTCTCGGGGCTGCCGTGTTTGGTGTGGGGGGAGATGAGATTATCGGGATGCTCGCCCTCGCCATGCAGGCGGGACTTCGCTACCAAAGCATTCAGGATACCGTCATTCCTCATCCCACAGTGGCGGAATTGATTCCATGGATGTTCCAGGATCTTCATACGGAGGTACATGTATGAGACTGTTCACACGAAAAGTAGTTCTTTTTATTCTGGTGCTGGCAATCCTGTCGGTTCCGGTATTCGCAAGGGGAAGTGTCGAGAGCGTCGACCGTCCAGAAATCACAGTCGGGTCGAAAATCGATACCGAGGGTGCGCTGTTGGGCACCATGATTGTGCTGGTGTTGGAGGACGGAGGGTTTTCGGTGATAGACAAGACCCAGACCGGTTCGACACCGATTGTCCGCTCGGCGATCATTGCCGGTGAAATCGATATCTATCCCGAATATACCGGCAACGCCTACTATTTCTTCTCGGGTGAGACGGAAGCCGATGTGTGGAAGGATTTCCAGGCAGGATACAAGAAGGCGGCCCAGTTGGATTTGGCGGCGAACGGTATTGTTTGGCTGACTCCGGCCCCGGCCAACAACACCTGGGCGATTTCGGTGCGCAACGACCTGGCCCGCTCGGCTTCGTTGGAAACGTTGGATGACCTCGCCGCCTATGTCAACGCGGGTGGAAAATTCAAACTTGCCGCCAGCGAGGAATTCGTGTCGAGTGAAGCGGCGCTTCCCAGTTTCGAAGCGGGCTACGGATTCTCGCTCGATGACAGCCAGTTGCTTGTCTTCGCTGGAGGAAACACCACACTCACCGAGCAGGCAGCCGCCTCTGGCCAGGAGAACGTGAACGCCGCCATGGCGTACGGCACCGACGGGCAACTTGCGGCGTTGGGGTTGAAGGTCTTGACCGATACCCGCAACATCCAGCCCGTGTATGCTCCCGCCCCGATAGTCCGTTCCGAGGTTCTGGAAGGGAATCCCGAGATTGCCACTCTGCTCGAACCGGTGTTCAAGAGTCTGGATCTCGAGACCTTGCAGTTGCTCAATAGCCGTATCGCGGTGGAAGGGCAGTCCCCACGTGAGGTCGCGGATGCATACCTCAAGGAGAAGGGCTTCCTCTAGAATCCGGTTTACGTTTCTTGCACGTGTCGCCAGTCCAGGTAGTAGTTATCTGGACTGGCTTGTTTATATGTCTTGCCGTTTGGATGTGCAGCCCGGTGGGACGCGCGGTCCGATGGGATGTTCGCGGGGAATCGGGTGCCTATGTTACGGGTTCTTCGATGACATCGATGAACAGCTCGCCGGCATCCTCGGTGATTCCGATGATGGTGAAGCCTTTGGCAAAGTCATGGTAGATCTTGTGGATCGCAGCTTCATGGATACGTTCCCCCGGAATGATCAGGGGATACCCCGGTGGGTAGATGCATACCATGCTTGCCGAGATCAAGTGTTCGGCCTCCGAAATCTGCTGTACCCGCTTTTTGGCATAAAAGGCGTCCCGGGGAGTCAATTCGAAGATCGGCAATTCCCGGTGGTCGACGAATTCATCCTGTTCCTCGACATATCCGACGCCATCTGAAAAGAGCTTGTCGATCGTCTTGGCAAAGTGGATCAGGTTCTTCTTTGTCCGTTCCAGGTCCACGGCATCCGCCATGGAAAGTGTCAACAACATGTGGTCTTCCCCGGCAAGTTCGATCTCGATGCCGTAGGAATCCGATAGGGCTTCCTTGATATGGATCAGGTTGACCTCATCCATGGAAATGCTGCGGAATATGATTTTGCACGGATCGAAGCCTGAGAAGTTACCTGCCGAAAGGACACCTTCGGGAGGAACAACCACCCCGAACTTGCTGGTGTTCAACTGTCCGCGGAGGGCTTCCAACATTTCGATCAATCCGCCATACAACTCCTCTCCCTTCTGGTGGACTTCTTCCAACGCAGCGTCGATGCTCATGAGGAAGAGTGCGCTGGGGGAGGTGCTTTGGAGCATGGAGAGCATGTGGTCGACCCGCTCGTCGAAGAATTCCGAGGTTCCCGCCGAATGCAACAGCGCTGTCTGGTACAATCCCCCCAGGGTCTTGTGCATCGACTGCACCACGTAATCGGCTCCCGCACGCAATGCCTGCATCGGGAAATTCTCATGGAAGGTGAAGTGTGTTCCGTGGGCTTCGTCGACAAACAGCAGCACATCGTGCTCATGGCAGATCTTGGCGATCGCCGCGACGTCGAGGCTGATGCCGTAGTAGTTCGGCGAAGTCACCAGCACCAGCTTGATGTCGTGCTTTTCAAGCAGTTCCTCAACCTTCTGCAAATCGACCGAACCATAGGCATATTCGGGCAGGTTCGGAACCGGTTCGAGGTATATGGGTACAGCCCCGGAGAATACCAACCCCATGAGGACCGCCTTGTGGCATTCCCTATGCACCAGCACCTTTTCTCCTGGTTTGACAATCGCACCAAGAATCGCGTGGATACCAACGGACGAGCCGTTCACCAGGAACCAGGTGCGCTCCGCGCCCATGATTTCCGCCGAACGCTGCTGCGCGTGCATGAGTTCCTTCTTCGGGTAGGCTAATACGTCGCTTCTGCTGACTTCCGTAATATCATAGGAGAATACCTTCTCTCCCCAGACTTTCTTTAAAAACGCAGGGGCGCCCTTGCCTTGCTTATGGCCAGGCATGCAATAGAACGTCTTGCGGTCTTGCACATAATCGCACAACTCGGATGCGAAAGGATTTTTGGTATTCTGCTCATCTTGCATGCAGCAACCTCCTGGTATCCCCAAACCGGGACGGATAATTTTTCAGCCCATCGAAGAATTAGGGATTTCCCAAATCAAGCGCCCATGCATGCTGCACGACGGCACTTCGAGCTCCGGAATCTCCTTAACGTTTCAACGGGCCGCTCTACTTTGCCCCATAACCAACATTTATGCAAGTTTATAAGCACGACATATTTGAAGTTCATTGCAGAAATGCCTCCTCAGGACACGCCTGCCGCTTCATCTCCATGGAAGGTGGGAATCGATAAATATATATAGAGTCATATTCTATGCTATCTATACTGATGGTATCATCAGATATTATTAAAAATATTAACCTATACATAAAAATCTTTATATAAATTTGATGTATACCCCTTGATTAAATATTTATAAAGCGGTAGATTCCAGGTGTAGACAAAATCCATTTGAAGGAGTGTGCATCATGGATAAGATAACGTGGTTCTCGACCTATTTCGCTGTAGTTGCTGGTGTCGTCTCCGTTGCCTTGATTGTGGTCAAATTCGTATAGGATTTCACCAAGAAATTAAGAGAAGTTCAAAATATATGTAGGTTGTGAGCAACAACAGCCTACCAGTGCGGTAACGGAAACGGTACCGATTCAAGCGGTCCAAAGGTGGCATCGGACAAATTTCAGTGCCTCCAATGGACGCTTGCTGTCTTTGATCCTGACACTGGTTTTTTTAATTGATTGCCAAACGAAGCGAGCGGAAAGGGACCATGCAATGGTCCGCTCTCCCGAGCGAGTGCCGGCAACGTGAGGTGACCGAAGGAACCTTTCATAGCCAAACGGAGCGAGCGGAAAGGGACCATGCAATGGTACGCTCTCCCGAGCGAGTGCCGGCAACGTGAGGATCCATACCTCGCCCCTTGGGGCGGGAAGGGAGGCGAAGTCTCCTCGAGCCACCTCTTGCCCTGGGGCAATCCCGGGGTAGTGGTACCTCTCATTTTGTAATTGATTTCATTCCATATTCATGGCAAGATTCGTGTAAACCGTGTGGATACATGTCCCGTAAGGAGAATCTCGTTGCCTACAGAAAACAAGACAGTACTACATTTTTTGATATTCGCCGCTCTTGTAGTGATTCTTGCTGTCGTCCGATCGCTGTTTCCCTTCTTGCTCTTCCATACCGTGATCGAATTGGCCGCGATATTCATCAGCTTGTCGCTGTACCAGATGGGAACCCAATCCTATAGGTTCACCAAAGACCACGTGCTGTTGTTCATCAGTATCGGATTCCTCTACATAGCGGTATTCGATGGGATGCACACATTGACCTACAAGGGAATGGATTTGATTCCCGGGGCGACGACAAACCATGCGACCCAGTTGTGGCTCTCAGGACGTGTGTTGCAGATAGTGGCACTCCTGTTGGTGCCGTTCGTACATACCCGCAAGATTTCCAGATTGTACCAGGAACTGTATTTCCTCTTCAGTGGTGCAATCCTGTTGGTCCTTATCATAACCGGATATTTCCCTACCAGCTATGTCGATGGTGTAGGAATGACGGTGTTCAAGAAGGTGGTCGAGTATGTCCTGGTGACAATCGCCCTCATGGGAATCATCTTTATCGGAAAGCTACAGGTTGTGGAGAACAAGCGGGTGCTTCGACATATCAGGTGGGCCCTTGCCTTCTTGATTGCTTCGGAACTCAGTTTCACGCTGTACAAGGATGTCTACGATGTCCTCAACGCCCTCGGACATATATTCAAGTTGTTGTCCTATGGAGTGGTCTGGGTGCTTGTTCTGGACGAAGGTTTCTCAAAACCCTATGAGAAGGTGTTCAGGAAAATCTACGACAACTCGATACGCGATCAGCTGACCGGGTTGTACAACCGCAGGTTCTACGATTCGGAATTGGAACATCTCCTTGCGAAGGAAGCGCCGATTCCATTGACCGTCGCAATGGCGGATGTCAATGGATTGAAACTGATCAACGATACGTTCGGGCATGAGGATGGGGACTGTCTGATACAGGCATTCGCTGAAATACTGAATCAGAAGTGTAGGGATAAGGATCTGGTGATCCGAATCGGTGGCGACGAGTTTCTCATCGTGTTCCAAGGTGCGGACGAAATGGAAGCGAATTCGATTATAGGCGAGATCACCTCCTGCTTTGCTAAGATGGAAAACCGCGGTATTCCCTATTCGGTATCCATCGGTTGTGCAAGTGGTATCTCCGGACACTCCGAACTGAAGAGGCTCGTATTGTTGGCCGAGGAGCGGATGTACCATCAAAAACTGTTCAGTAGTCCCAAGGTCAAGGAAAAGGTTATCGATCTGGCTATGGCCGAGGTCTTCAGGAAATCCAACCGCGATATCGTCAATAGTGGGGATGTTGGGCAATGGTGCGAGAAGATAGCCGTGGGTCTTGGTTTTCATGAAGATAAGGTAGAGCAAATTGCTATGGCCGGACGACTGCACGATATCGGCAAGATTAGGTTGTGGTACGAGTTGCTCAATAAAGTCGAACCATTGGACGATGAGGATTGGCGGGAATTGCGAAGGCACCCGGAGGTAGGATATACGATTCTCAGTTCAGTCAACAACTATGCCCAGTTGGCTGAATATGTGCTCTACCACCATGAACGTTGGGATGGAACCGGTTACCCGTTGGGGCTATCTGGCGAGGATATTCCGTTGGAATCGCGTATCATCGCAATCGCGGATGCCTACCAGGCGATGGTCACCGATCGACCCAGCAGGAAACGGATGGCACCTGCCGAAGCCAAAGCCGAGATAGCACGCTGTGCGGGGACCCAATTCGACCCGTGTATCGCTTCACTCTTTGTCAATATGCCGTAAGGAAGCAGTATATCCTTGAATCATAGGAATCGGCAGGTGCGGTAAACAGCGTGGTTCCCGGATCCACATAAATCCTGATCTCACCTTCCAATTGGTACTGCTGCTCTGTTTCCCCATGGGTGGGACTTGTGAAGGGTACCGGATTCGCTGTCGATGGGAAAATTTTGGTTGTGGAGTCGATCTTCGTCGCATAGCCGGAAGGGATTCTCGGCGTGTACACCACATGGTAGCCGAACGAACCCCTGTCCGAGGCAAAGCGGAAGTCGGTGAACAGGCCTTGGGAATCCGAAGCGAAGAACATCCTGGCACGTGTGTCAACCGAATTGAAACGGACGGTTCCCACCGGATAGCTGTTGGTGTAGGTGGTATTCTCGATCAATTCCTGGAACGGTATCGTCGGGGGGCAGGTCCTTTCGAGTATGAAGGAATACGATCCGGGAGCTCCCGAGTAATTCTGGTAGCGTCCGGTAAGGTTGAGGTGCGCCGATATGCCGTCTCCCGACAACAGCAATCCCAATTCATAGAGTCCATTCTTGAGCCGCCTGGAGGTTGTGGTCCGAATGGTCGTCAGGTCGATCCAGATATATTTATAGGGATATTTGTAGCGGTACGCGCTTCCGAATCCCCAGGTTCCCTGGGTGTTGTACCCGCCGGAGTACGAAGGATCGCTGGTGTTGTGTTCCTCGGCACCTGCTCCCGCTGGTATGGTGATGCTGTCTCCCGGGTTGTCGATGATTGTATTGTGCGTACCTAGGATGGGGCCTTCGGCATTGGAGTGCAAGTAGGCCTTTATGGTTGCAACGAAGAATACCCGTCTCCACCGATTGGTATCGTCGGTCTTTGTGAAATAGAAATAGTTTCCACTGGGAGTCGAGGTAGCCAGAGGTCCTGTACTGGTGACGGTGAGTGTCGTTCCGGCCTCGCCTTGGAATACGAATCGTCCAAGGAAACCATCCCTCGAGTAATGTTGTCCGGTAGTATAATCGACACTCGTGCTGTCGGCTGTGCTGAGATCCAGGTTGCCCAGCAACCCGTTTCCTCCGGCCGAATCCCATATGAAACTCGTTGCGGAGATTGTCATGGCAAGAAAAACATATGCTATTGCCAAAGTCCCTCGGACAGATGATCTGCCCGTACCAATGATGCCCACTTTCCCACCTCAAGAGACTAATCCGACACATGTGTCATATCTCTCCGGAAATATACCAACAAGTGGTGAAGAATGCAATAAAAACTTGCTGGGCATACTTGATGTGCGAATTGGAATACCCGGGCCATAAGGACTGCATCACATGCGCATCCCCACCGTCAGGCTGAATACCCAGGCCGGATCTATCATGTTGTATGCAATATCTATACCCATGGCCGGAATGGCAACTTTCTTCAGGTAGATGCGGAAGGAGCCGCCGGGACCGAAAAACGGTTGGGCTTCGATGGTTTCGGTGTCGTACATGCCCGCTTCCCAGTAATGGGATATGACACCAGTTCCCCACGAGGTCTTGAATATGGGCAAATCGTAGGCTATGGATGCGCTTCCCCACTTGTCGGCGGTAGTCGCCTGGTAGGGGAGTGTCCGGTATCCATCCCGATCACTGGTTGAGAATTCGGCGATTGCCGGCATTGTCCCCCATCCTCCGGAAGCCAACAACCGCAGGCGATGACCTTGTGCCACCGGATAGCTCCAAGCGAATTCCGTACCTATTTCCCAACCGTTTTCCAGCGTGACATATCTACCGGAGAGGGAGGCGGTCGTACCGACGAGCAGGACATCAGTGATGCGCGTATTGTCGTAGGCGAGTTCGAGCGAAGGTTCCACATACCAATTGTCGGTGATTGCGACGGTATCCAATCCGGCCTCGAATCCTTCCACAACCCACTGTCGGTACTTGATCCTGCCTTCCAGGGTCATGGTGGGGGTGATGTCGTACCCGAGACCGATGCTGATATTCTGGTAATTTGTCGTGAAAGACCGTATCGGGGTTCCATCGGGCTTCATGGTCTTCTCATCCGATGTGCCGAAACCGCCGACGATACTGCCCGACCAGAGGCTGCTTGCGATAGAAGGATCGGAATAGATCAACAGTCCGTTGATCCCGTCTGTTCCTCCGAATACCGCGGTCATGAGGAATTTGTTGTAGCCGAAGAGGTTCGATTCCAACAGGAACAGGCCGCCGTTGAAGTCCGACCCGTCCGTGGAGAAGAAGGGGATGGGGATCAATGTCCATTTCTCTTCGATGACTATCACCAGGTCGGTGGCTTGGGTGACCATGTCCCGCAGGGCTGCGACGGTTACAGACGCGAAGATGCCGCTCTTTTGCAGTGTCGATTCGATTTCTGCAATCGTATCCTCCTTGAGGATGTCGCCGGGTTCGACAGTGATCAGGGAGCGGATGACGCTTTCCTTTGTCCGTTTGAGTCCTTCGATACGGATTTCACCTATCGTTTGCATCGATTCCATGGTGTTCGCAAATGTTGTTTGCATTCCTCCAATACCGAGCAACAACAGCAACATCAGGGCAAGGATCCGAATTGATGGCTTTATCATGGGACAGGCTCCTCTTCGATTTTTGAATTGATTCAATATACTTGAATTATTCGCCACAGGCTACGATTTTCCAGCATGCTTTTAATTGGAACGAATTATGACAAATATTTGCATTTTTTTCTGTTCTGCTTGGAATTTCCAGTGTACAATTCACCGGTACATGGGGAAATTCCCGTTTGTTTTTTAACAGTATGTTCAAACTATTAAAGAAATTGAAGAACTAATAGCTGTAGTAGTCTTACAAAAAGGTGATGCAATGAGACACTGTGCAGTATGTATTTCACTATTTCTTGCCAGCATGCTTTTCACGAGCCTTGCCCCATTGGCAGCCCAAGATCCAGTGGCAGTCCGACCGGTTCCAGTCGATTCCCTCTTTCCCGAACCTTTGGCGGACCAAAGGTTTCCCCGTTTCGCATTGTCGTTTCCTGCGATGCTTACCCACGCGATCGATACGCAGGAGCCCGACGGGTACGGTGGGATCCGCGAGGCTCTGGAATTCGGTGGGGTGAAGAGTCTTGTCCGGCTGTCGCCCGGATCGGATGATGGGCTTGGGGTAGAACTTGCGTTGGGGGCGGGTATCTTCACCCTTTTCGATGCTTTTGAGGATGACTTGGACAATTTTGGATGGGAAGGTTCGGGCTTCCTGGCGTTGCAGTACAAGCCGACCTACCGGTTTGCCGCCAAGTTCGGACTGCATCACCTCTCCAGTCATGTCGGAGACGAGTATCTGGCGAATTACGGTGTCACCGATGTACCGATTGCGGACGGTGCCGAACTCGCCGATGGTGATACGTACGGGTTCTTCTATGTGCGCGATTCGTTGCTGTTGGGGTTGTCCTACCAACTTTCACCAATCGTCCGTGTATATGGGGAAGCGCGGTATTCGATGCGCATGTTCGAATACATGTATTGTTACAACGACTACCCATGGCAAGCTGGCGGGGGTCTCGAGATCATCTTCAAGCCAAACGGCGTGACTTCGGGTTTGGGTTATCGTGAAGGGTGGGGCAGCTGGTATGTCGCCGCCGATGTCAGCATGTACCAGGAATCGTCATGGTTTCCCAGCACCACGGTCCAGGTCGGATACTTGATGCACTCGCCGTTGCACGGAGAACGGTTCAGGGTCGGACTAGAATACTACTACGGAAGGGCGCCATTGGCCGTGTTCAACCATGCCGACGGGACGGAACCGACCCCATGGGATTCTATCCCGCTGGAGCAGTACATCGGCATAGGCATATGGTACGATTTGTGAGTGCTCCGCACGTACCTGGTACCAATTTTCAATTTTGTATACAAATTTAGGATGCAAATACCAGTAATTGGTGTATTTTGGTTGCAAGTGCATTATTTTCATGGAATTTGTATACAAATATCAATTATTGTACCTGGTACCATATGAAATATCTTTTAGCTGCTGTATTATGTATATATAGCATCTATCTCGAAAGGGTACTCCAGCAGTACGCCTGTAAAGGAACGAATATCATGAAGAAGATTCTCTTGGTTCTCATTATTGTCATATTTGGCATGTCGGCAGCGTCCGCAGCCACATATGATAGGGCGGACGGGTTTGGTATCGGGCTCAGCGGTGGCTATCCAGTCTCCGGTGTGGCATTCAAATATGGCATGGGCGATTTTAGACTGGTCGGAACAATCGGTTATAGTTTCAGGAACACTGGTGCCATAGATTTCGGTGTCCAATATGACTTGGACAGCTTCTACATCGACAGGCTCCCGTTCTATTTGAATTTTGGAATCACCGCGGCAGCGAACTTCGGTCCGGAATTCGATGACTTCTCGATCAACATCCCCCTCGGCATCTCCTATTATTTCAGGAATGCTCCGATCGAAATCTTTTTCAAACTCACCCCTGGTATCCGCATCAGTGCGAATTCTATGGGACCTGACTTTGGCGGTGCAATCGGATTCCTCTACTACGTAAACAGATAGTAGAATTTTCTGAAATGGTTTCACCTTTTCTCCGTTCAGCAGTATCTTAGGGCACTACAGGTAAGCCCCTTCGATGCTGTTGCCTGGAGAGGAGGAACACCATGAAGTTTCGAATATATCTCATAGCTGCCGTAGTTGCAGCTTTTTTTGTCTTCCCACTTGCCGGTGCCGGACAGCGGGAAAGTTATACGGAAGAGCAGCCCATCACCAATGTCCCCGGATCCCTGAGCGACTTCGAGGGAAACCCCGTGGCTGTGTTCGCGGGAGGTTGCTTCTGGGGTGTCGAATATCTGTTCGAGCAACAACCGGGAGTACTCGATGCGGTTTCCGGCTACACCGGTGGGACCATGGAATTTCCCACCTACCGCTATGTGCTGACAGGAAAAACCGGCCACGTTGAGGCTGTCGCAGTCTGGTATGATCCGAAAATCACCAACTATCGCGAATTGGCGAAATTCTTTTTCGAGATCCACGACCCCACGCAAACGGATGGGCAGGGACCCGACATCGGCGAGCAGTACCTTTCGGTCGTCTTTTACGGAAACGACGACGAGAAGGCTATTGCGGAGGAATTGATCATGACCCTAGAGGACCTTGGATATGATATCGCGACCGAAGTCAAGCCACGGGATATCTTCTACCGGGCAGAGGGATACCATCAGGATTACTACGAAACTTTCGGGTCCACCCCATACTGCCACGTATATACAAAGCGGTTTTTGTGATAAAATCGCAGGTACCATAGTATTTGGTTTTGGAGGATCGAATGAAGGATATTATCCATACGGCATCTGCTCCTGCGGCAGTAGGCCCCTATTCGCAAGCAACCGGGTTCGAGAAACTGCTGTTTGTTTCGGGTCAGCTTCCGATTGATCCCGCCACAGGGGAAATTACCGCCGACGAAGTGAAGGGTCAGACACGGCAATGCTTGGAAAATCTAAAGGCTGTACTTGAAGCCGGCGGCAGTTCGTTGCAAGCGGTGTTGAAAGCTTCCGTTTATCTGAAGGATATTTCCCATTTCGCCGCCATGAACGAGGTGTATGCTTCCTATTTCACCGAGGATCCTCCTGCAAGGGCTGCTTTCGAGGTTGCCAAACTGCCGAAGGGTGCGTTGGTGGAAGTCGAAGCGATCGCCATACGTTCCTAGTGGTCTGTAAACTTGTAAACTTTAATACTTTACTTACCTTCGGTCTAAGCGGTTTGTGGCGGCGTTCGTGTCGAATCAGATATCTTGATTGCCAAACGAAGCGAGTGGAAAGGGACCATGAAGTGGTCCACTCTCCCGAGCGAGTGCAGGCAACGTGAGGTGCCCTATGGTACCTCACCTATCCGATTCTCCTTGGCCTAGCCACGCTCCGCTTCCACTCGAAGTCAACTGACAAGTCTTAAGCTTTACAGACCACTAGTGCCCAGCCATCTAGCTAACGTTTCCCCATTGGACTATGATGCCTGCATGGTATGCACATGCAGGAGGTGCTGGAATTGACAGGAAAACAAAACATCGTGCAGATGCTCAAGTTCGTATTGTTCTCCGCCAGTGCCGGCGTAGTCCAGGTGCTCACCTTCACGCTGCTCTTCGAACTGGTCAAGTTGCCGAACCGATGGAGTTATTTAATCGCCTTGGTTGCCTCGGTCATCTACAATTTCACCGTCAACAGGGAATTCACGTTCAAGGCGACAGGCAATGTCCCCCGGGCCATGCTGCTGGTTGCCCTCTACTATGCGGTATTCACACCGCTTTCCACCTGGTGGGTTGATCCGCTCGTTGCCCTCGGACTGAACGAGTATGTCGTCCTGTTCGGTACCATGGTAGTCAACCTGGTCACCGAGTACCTCAACTATCGGTTTGTCGTGTACCGCAAGACCATGAACACCAACAAGCGGGTCCAGGCATAGCTATCGACCCAGGTACCCTGCAGGCACCTCCAGTTCCATCATGCCGAGCCAATGCATCACCAATCGCCGCCCCTTGCTGGTATTCCAGTCCTTGGCGATATCGGCGTGGCATTGCAGGCCCCTTCCAAGGCGTGTGTGATGGCAAAACCGGCATTCCATGGGTTGGTACGGTAGCCGATGGATGCTGCACCGACCTTCATCCAGGAATGTGCAGCCGTTGTGGGCATAGGCCTCCAATGCGAAATACCCACCGTTGCCCTTGAATGCCGGAGTCAGCACACCGAATGACGCGTCGGGTGAGAATTCGATCATCATGTCCTTCGCATGGCCGTTTTCCATGGCCAACCGTGCCTCATGCACCAGCCACCAGCCGGGTCTCGCGCAAAAATACGAGCAGGTCCGGCAGGAGCAGGGTGGCGATGGAGGATACTTCGCATAGAGCACATGGTCGTGGTTTCCCATAGTTGAAAAGGTAACGCGGATGGTACACAATTCACTATAGGGAGAAATCATCATTCCATGGTGCAGGATATCGTTGCCTTGCGCAGGAACTATCGCCAGATCACAGAAAACCGGATTTGCCTGGTCGATGAATCCGACTATGCCGATTTGTCAGGACACCTGAAGGATCTCGAGATATTGTCCCAGGTCGAGAACCGGGCGGTTTCCCTCTATGACATCCATCGCAAGAAATTCATCATGAAGGTGGGACAGCATCTTTCCCTGCTGGGATATGACGAACAGATGCCGGATATCCAGATCGAGCGCTACCATGCCATGATCCATCCTGACGATTTGCCATACGTCTATGATGCCGAGATCAACATGTACCGTTTCCTCAGTGACAAGGGTGCGCAAAAAAAGCGATACAAGCTGGTCTACGATTACCGGGTGAGGGGCAAGACGGGTGAGTATGTGCGGTTCTTGCATCAGATGGCTATCTATGCCTTGGACCGGCAGGACAATGCCTGGTTGATGCTCATCCTTTCCGATGTCCTGTCCGCATTCCCGGAGGAAGAGTTGCCACGGCGGTTTATCATCGATATGACGGACAACAGTATCTGCATGTTCAATGGGGAGCATGGGGTGGTCCGGGATTTGGTGACGCCCAGGGAGCGCGAGATACTCGTGTTGATATCCCAGGGATTGCAAAGCGATGCGATCGCCGACCGTTTGTGCATCAGCGTTCATACAGTGAACAACCACCGGCAGAACATACTCATGAAGACACGAACCAAGCATATCGCGCAAGCTATCTTCTATCTGCGGTGTATCGGGGTTATGTAGTGGATAACGAAACTAAGTACCAGGTACCATTTTTCATTTTTGTATGCAAAATATTTAAAACGACAGCCGGACGTTGGAGCCGGCTGTCGTTTGGTATGCTCGTTATCTGTGATTGCTGCGGCTTTGGTTACCGTTGTTTCACGGGTATCCAGATTTCACTTTTGTAGTCGGGGAGGGTGGTGTCCTTGCCTTCGTTCCACAATATCTCCGGGCCGCTGATGAGTTCATAGCCGGAGGTCGGTAGCCATTCGGAGAAAATCCTAGCCCACAGGTTCTGCAGCGTGGCGGGAAAGTCGCCGATTGCGGTGAATATTGCCCACGTGCAGGCATCCACTGGAAGGACTTCCCACCGTTCAGGAACGTTTTTTGTCGATGCGACTCCAATGTACTGGTCCAGCATGGTTCCCTCGGACCGTCCCTCGCTGAAATTCGTCGATGCGCAGATGATGCCGCCCGGTTCCGCGTTGGACAGCTGTTTCAGTTCGATGAAATCCTTCTCGGTCAGGCTTGTCCACATGTCATCCATCTGGTGGTTCACCCCTTCGTAGACGAGCGATATCCGTTTTTTGATGCCAACAATGTTGAAAGCATCCTTGTCGATGATACGATAGTTCATTTCGTTACCCCCTGCGATAGTCAATTGAAAGGTCATGGGAGGGAAGGCTTTGACAACCGCATCGTCCTTCCGGGCTTCTGTCGGCGTCATCCCGTGGAACGCCTGGAACGCGCGGGTAAAGGAATCCGGTGAATCGTACCCATACTTGATGGCCAGATCGAGGACCCTTCCGTCGTGCTTGTGCAGTTCCAATGCCGCCAGCGTGAGTCTCCTCCGGCGTACGTACTCGCTGAGGTTGATGCCGGAGAGGAAGGGGAACATCCTTTTGAATTGATATTCCGAGCATCCGGCGATCCGAGCGGCTTTCTGGAAATCAATATCGTCGGTAATATTCGCCTCGATATATCCCATTGCGAGATTCAATTGTTTCAGCTCATCCATTTCCTTGACCTCTTTTCAATCGCATCATAGCAACTAT
>Ga0154462_175_pt1 | contig 38461 bp, 25 predicted proteins | sample RifGroC2_FD_105655 | JGI IMG/M metagenome (GOLD analysis project Ga0154462, IMG submission 105655) | Spirochaetes bacterium GWC2_52_13
TCACGTGGATACTTCCAGGAGAATGTCCCTTTCTTCAGCTGTTTGAGTACATTGCGTGCAACATTCCTTGGTGTGTGCTGCAAGGGTTCGCGGACGAATGTATCGTCGGCATACGAGGCGGCATCCGGCCAACTCCCACCGGTTCTCAACTGCTCTGTCCACAACAACATGCGAACCCATTCCCTTGCCTGTACTTCAAGCTCTGCCACGTTCGGCTGTCGTTCGGCAAGGCTTTGCGGATTGAGCTTGAAGTCGGCTGCCTGTATATAATTGGCAAGAATGGTATCGCAACCCACTGGTAGCATCTCTTCGATATGTTCCTGCAGCAAGGACCGTCGGCTATGCAGGGGAGGACGGTACAATCCTTTCGCAATCAGCAGACTGTCACCCAAGGCCAATGCACATTTCTGCTGGTTCCGGCGGATGAAATCGGGATCGGGGAGACGGTGGGTAGTATCGGATTCCATCCGGGACGCTTCCTGGATCGCTTGCAGCAGGCCGGCTCCACGATTCAACAGGAGCCGCAAGGCCTCGACAGCAGGCAGCGGATCGGCCATATGGGCAGGCACACGGGTGCTCAGCACGTTCGGATCTCCCGTTATAACCACATGTCCATCCAATAGGTCCTGGAACATAAGCGAATGCGGGAGTTTGGCCAGTGCCTCGATCGGGAGTGGAACGCCGATATCGACCTCGATTTCCAACTGCTTCCCATACCCGGCGGTAATATCTTGGATTGCCTTTGGCAAATCCGATGGGCCCTTCGTAACGATAAACAGGTCGAAATCATTGTAGGGGAACTCTTTCCCATCCTTGACAATGCATGCACCCTCACCCCGTCCGTAGCCCCCTCCGAGAATCAATGCAACGAATCGCGGCCCCATGACCTCGGCAATGCTTCTCCCCATTGACTGCAGGGACGAATGCATCCGCCGCTCAAAGTCCTCGGAACCGGTGGCCGAAAGTCGTCTGTTCGTGTTCATACTGTCTCCCGTCCGGCCCAACCGGCCTTGAATCCTTTTCTTCGTCCCACCATTTGCGCACCCCGTAGTAGGAAAGATTGGAATACGATCGAAAGGTCTTTGGTTTTGATGGCATAGCCGAGATCGCTTTTCACTTGACGCATATACGGCAATAGGGAGTACCTGAGCAAGGAGCGGTCCCACGTGGACCAATCGAAAATCGTTGCCTCGGCCTTGCCCTCGCCGAAGTGACGCTTCGAAAATTCCCTGGCGGTGTAGTTGTGGGAATGCAAGACCCGGGAATCCTTCCTGTACGAGATGGTCCATCCCATTTGCCGTATCCTCCAGGTCCAATCGATATCCTCGGAGTATTGGATATCGGTCCTGAACGGCAGCGTTTCCCAAACGGAACGTCGGATAGCCGATGAGGCCATGGAGAAGCAGTGGCGCCAATACTGCTGTCGGGAGCCGTCGCCGAAGGTGTCGTCGGTATCCTTGGCAAACAGGGGTTTGCAATCCGGACGCGGACTTTGTCGGCCGAATACCGCGGCGACTTTCGGATCAGCGAAACCATTGACCAATTCTGCGAGCCAGTGTTCGTCCACGGGTGTACAGTCGGAATTCAGGAACACGACGAACGGTGCTTGTGCATCGACTTCGGTCATTGCCCGGTTAAGGACTTTTCCCGGTACATAGGTTCCGGCCGGAACCTCGTGGACGACAACCTTGCGGGAGGCCAGGAATTCGGCCGATCCGTCGGTCGATGCGTTGTCATAGACGTGGATATCCACCGGAAGGGATTGCCCCTCGACCATGTCCAGTGTTTGACGCAGGTAGATGAGGTCGTTGTGGGACCGGATGACTATTGGGATTGCTTGTTGAGAAGGCATCTGTCGATTTCTCCCTTCATGATCCGGTACAAGTCGTCCAGTCGCTTCGGTTCTTGCACCATAGCTTCAGATGTAGCATAGGCGGCAACTGATGCATGATGGTCGATCGCATATCCATGCATACCTTTCAACGGCCGTTGTCCCATGTGGCTGGGAATGAGCAGGGTTCCGGGATTCAAAAGGAAGAAGGTATCGCCATAACGGTTGTCCGGAAAATCGACCCCCCACTCATGCTTTTTTCGGGAATCCATGAACGCACCGCAATCAAGTTTCCCGAGTGCTTCGGTTATCTTGTGTTCGGCTCCATCGCGCAAGAACCAAAAGCGCGCCATGGTCGAGTCGTAGACCGCCGCATAATCGATGCCGAAGCGCAAGGGCAATTGTTCTACGATCGACATGAGGTCGAAGGTCCTGTCGATATCCGTCATGCCATGGTCGGAGAAGACATGCAATCGCACCGTCTCGTATTCCGACCGGGCCAATGCCAGCAGCTCCCTGAGTTGCCGGTCGTACCAGGCGATCTTTTCGGTCACTTGTTGTGCAACGGTTCCGTACTGGTGGAGGATCGCATCCATCGATGCCATATAGAGGTAGGCGAATGTCACATTGCGTTGCGGATCCTGCAAAGCCGTTTTCAGCCGGCCGAGATTCTCCAGTTCCGGGGATCGCCAGTCAGAAAGGAAGAAATCGACCGCATGGTCACGGGCATAGTCCATGATGGTCGGGCTGCCGCTATTCATGCCCCCGGTAAGGTAGAGGTCCCGCTTCTCGGTATAGTCGAAATAGGGCAACAGCTTGAAGGGCATGTTGTATATGTTGAAATATCCGGTGTATCCCAGCTGTCTTCTGATGATACGGCTTGCGATATTGCGTACACGGTTCCTGCTGGAGAGGGCGGTGGGGACAAGTCGCATCAACTGGATGAACAGCGAATGCCTGAACGGCGAGTTCTTGGGGTCGTAGGCATAGAATGAGAAATGACCATGGTCGCGTGGCAACAAGCCCGAGAGAATGGTCGGGTCACACGTGGAGCTGTACCCGAAGATGGTATCCAACGGCTGCTTGTGTCGCAATTCGTCATCGAGAAACGGATGGGTCTTCATGAGATCCCATCCGAAGGCATCGATGAATACGCACAGGCTGACCGTCTGTTTCTTCACAATGGTATTCCCTTACGATGAGAAAGAGGCCAATGCTTCCTCACGGGAATTGAAGACTTCCATGATCTGGTGCAATCTCACCAGTTCAAAGAGTACGCGTACCGGTTTGGTCACGTTGCAGAGCTTGAGTTCGCCACCTTTTTGGTTGAGTCGCTTGAGAGCGAACAACAATACACCCAATCCAGAACTGTCGATGAACGTGATCTTCTCGAGGTCGAGCACCAAAGCCTTGGTCTGTTCGATATGTTCTTCCAACGAGGCCTTGAATTCCTTGGCGTTCGCCGCAGTGAGTGTGGAGGTGGTAGGCACCAATACCAAAGCGTGTTGTTCTTGAATTGCATCCATATCATTCCCTCCGGGTTATCTTGTCAGTATTGTCTACCATCATATGCCAAATTGGCAAAAACTCATAGCGTTTAATTTCCAAAGGGAGTGGAGAAAGCCTCCAAAGGCCTTTTATATTTACAGACCACTCGCGTCGGACGTATAGTGTATGCATGATTCAAGCCAAAGACACCCGCTTTCGGAACAGCTTGCTGTTCGTCCTGCTTTTCCAGGCCTGTCTGTTGCTGCTTCCTGCCAAGGGAACGGTGGAACATGGTCCTTTCGACCTGCAGGTGCATACGGCGACCTCCAACATCCTGGTGGTCACCTTCTCCGATGGCTTCCAACCGGAGCGTCTGCCCGTAGACCCGTTGGAGACCGAGCGTGCGGACTGGCAAGTGAACGCCCAACCTCCTCTCGCGGTCCACCATGCCGTGAGGACAATCGATGAACTTCCGAAACAGAAGGACGGGACATACCCGATCGAGACCGGATACTCCATCTACCTCGATATCGGAGAGCCGTTGGTGAATGGCGATACCTACGATATCTCAGGACCCTTCGGGAGCATCACGCTTCTGTTCAACGACCGCAACATCCTGAACGAGTCACTGAAGGTGAACCAGGTCGGGTACCACCCGCAAAGTGCGGTACGATACGCGAACCTCGGGGTATACCTGGGTTCAGGCGGTCCGGTCAAGCTCGAACTACCGTTGGAATACCGTGTGCTTCGCTTTGTGGACAAGCAGCCTGTCCACACCGGTGCCGCCGAATATCGGGGTGACGATACGCTCGTGGATCCGAAGGTCGTCTCTTCGGGTGAACATGTGTATCGGCTCGATTTGTCAGCGGTCCCTGCCGGAGGACCCTATGTCGTGCAAGTGCCGGGATGGGGAATCTCGCATCCTTTCGAGATCTCCTCGGAAGCCATCGGGACCATAGCTTCCACAGCCCTGCGGGGATTGTACCATCAGCGGTGCGGGATAGCCTTGGAAGCTCCGTGGACCGTCTACACACGGGATGCGGGCCACACCCAGGTTGCCTTGACCCGCACACCCTGGGTGAACTCACCTTCGATAACCGTGCCGAAGGATATGCCGATGGTGCCGATGTCCGGCGGGCATCACGATGCCGGGGACTTCGACCGGCGCAAGTATCATACGATCGTTCCCATTCTGCTCATGGGGTATCTGGAAGCTTTTCCCGAGAATTTTTCCGACGGACAGGCACGGATTCCCGAATCGGGCAATGGTTTGCCCGATTTCCTCGACGAAGCGTTGTGGGCAATACGGGGGTGGGAGAACCTGCAGATATCCGACTCCTCGGATCCGCAATACGGCGGTATCATGGGCGGAACGGAGACAAAGGGGCATCCCGAGTATGGGGTGGTCGATGCGGCGACCGATGACAGACCGTATGGGACTTGGGAAGTGGATACGGAGATAACCGCCTTTGGCGCTGGCATGATGGCCCATGCCGCCCGACTGCTGTCCGGGTATGAAGCGTGGGAGGCGCGGGCGCGCCAATTGTATGGCAAGGCTCTCCTTGCATGGTCGTTGCTGGAACGGATGGATTCGACTGAAGAAGCGACGGCACACCATATGTACGCCGCTCTCCAATTGTATCTGGCCTCGTTGCAATTCGGCGACACCGCATCCGCCGAAGCGTTCCACACACTGTTCAAACGGTCTTCCACCGTGCTCCTTGTCGAAGATGGCACCTGGCCACACCAATATCGACCCGGAAATATCATGGCGACTGTCCAAACGGTCCATTTCAGCAGCTACCTTGTCACCACCTTGCCGACCGACACCAATCTTGCCGGGCAACTTGCACAGATTGTTCTCGACCAGGCGGATACCGGCGGGTATATGGGATTCGATATGGAATCGGCCATGTATCCGCAAGGCGCGACCAAATCGTATGGATGGGGTGCCGCCACCGCACAGGGGAGGTATGCCGATGCGCATGTGTTCGCCTACCGGCTGGCTGAGGATGTCGAACTACGCGAGCGGCAGTTCGCCATACTTTCCCAGTATGCCGACTATGCCTTGGGATTGAATCCCTTGGGAGTCTCGTACATCACCGGACTTGGGACCGTGCAACCGAAAAGCCCGTTGCACCTCGATTCCTGGACCTCCAGACAACGCGGTCTGGGACCGGTGCCGGGTATCCTCGTGTACGGACCAACCGCCGAACGCAGTGGAGCTTCCTACCAGCGTGTGGTCAGCGACAAGTTGTATCCACGGTGGGACGACCTTCCCACGCAACGACGGTGGACCGACGGCTGGTCGTTGGTAAACAACAACGAGTTCACCATCTGGGAAACCATGGTGTGGAACATCGGCTTGTATGGGGTACTCGATACACCTCGTGTCAACGGGAAAGAAGTCGTTTCACCGTAGCCTTCAACGTTGTCCCATGGATACGCAAATGGTACGAGGGAGATGAAGTCTTGGTCCACAGTTTCTTGTAATCGAGGTATTCTCCACCAAATTCGACCCGTTTGTAGCCCTTGGTGTAGGAATCCTGCAGGATTTCGGAGAGGATAGCATTGCCCGGAGACCAATCGGCGTACTCCCGGTCGTACGCGCCGAACAGCATGTGGACGGATCCCCCTCCGATCAGGTTGAGTTCGAATGCAATGAGTGTACCATTGCAGTGCAATGTGCAGAGGTCGAGCATCCCATTGTGTAGGAATTCTTCGGCGACACCAACGTAGAACCGTTTCATATCGTACAGGGCATCCCGCTTGTCCAGGGCGTCCGCTTGCCAGCTCTTGTCGAAGAGCCCCATGATCTCATCAAGCACAACGGTCATATCCGATTGGGGGAAATCGTCTGGTTTCTGGTATCTGGAGAAACGGTAGTCGGGATATTGCTCCTGCAGTTTCCTCGTATAGCGACGGATCCGCTTCCGGTGTCCTTGCGTCCGTTCCGATAGATATTCCACCCAACTTCCGTCGAGGGGGAAATAGGGTTGTTCATTGAACTCTCGCAGCTCGTGGGAGACACCTTGCTTGGATAACAGCGTGGAAACTTCCTGCAACGCACCATCGAGGGGATCCAATTTGAAGAAATCGAAGGAATCGATCGGTTCTCCCACTGTTTCGGTCAAAGCGATTATTGCTGCTGCCATGACGTTCGGATTGCTGGTCAAGAATGGGTTGATCCGTTGCGAATTGTAATCGATTGTCCGCAACACGGTCCTGGATAACAACCTTCCCGGCTCCTTCACCAGTTGGAATAGTCCCAGGGCCTGCACTTTCCCGTCGGTATCGAGAAAACGATAGGGTAGTATCCTCTCTCCCTTTCCGAATATGCCTATTCCCAATTCCATCCATTCCAATTGGCAAAAGGGTGATATGTATGGATTCGAGTCCACAAGGTTTTTCCATTGGGATCTGAAAGCAGTATCCGGAGGCCAGGGTGTTGTCTCTGCCCGTAATTTCGGCAAACTATCGTATTCCATGCAGCTCCACCAAGATCGATCGTTGTTGGCAATCATCATAACATGGATTAGACTGATTTCATGAAGATATTGATCATATCGAATTTGTTTCCACCGTCGGTATTGGGCGGGTATGAAATCCTGTGCGGACAAGTGGTGCAGTCGTTGCGTGCCCGTGGTCACGAAGTTCGTATCCTGACAAGTACCTACGGAGATGCATCCACCGGACCCGACGACCTGGTGATGAGACGATTGCACTTGTTCCAACCATTCGACCGGCCGGTATCCTCTGCGATGCGAAGAGCCAGATTACGTACAGCGTCGGTCAATGCCGCGATCACCAAGGCTGTATTGCGGGAGTCCCTGTTCGATGTGGTGTTTGTCTGGAGTCTCTTGAGATTGACTGCCTCTCCAGCACGTGCAGCCGAACAATCGGGGCTGCCTGTCGTGTATACCTTCAACGATGAACATCCGTCGGGATATCTTCCCGCACGCTTTTCCCTGCATCCGAAACGATTTGCCAGATGGTTCCTGGACAAGACCATTGGCCGTCCAACCACCGCAAGTGGACTTCGGTTTGCCTACACAACCTGCATCAGCGAGTTGTTGAAAAGGAATCTGGTCAAATCCGGCATGCCGATTCCCACCAGTAGGGTAATCTACCAGGGGATCCCCATCGACCGGTTTCCCCTGCGCACAGCTTTTGCCGAGCAAGCGGTGCCGATGCGGATCCTCTACGCCGGTCAATTGCATCCGTACAAGGGGGTGCATACGTTGATCTCCGCGTTGCACCTTTTGGCACAAACATTCGGAGCCTCGGACCTGTCATGTTCCATCGTCGGGGCAGGAGAACAGGAATACGAGGACCGGTTGCAGTCGGAAGCCGGCAAGTCGGGCATTCCCGTCGCTTTCTTGGGAAGGGTTTCCCACGATCGGATGGGCGAGATATACCGGTCCCACGACCTGTTGGTGTTTCCGTCGATTTGGCCGGAACCCTTCGGCCTTACCCACCTCGAGGCCATGGCAAGTGGCTTGCCGGTAATCAGCACGACCAATGGGGGGCAAGGCGAATTCCTGGTGGACGAAGCGAATTGCCTCTCCTTCGAACCCGACAATCCGCAGCAACTCGCACAGTGTATCGCGAGACTGATGGGAAACGCCGGCCTCTATGCCGCATTGGTCGAAGCTGGTCGGCAAACGGTCGAGAAGGGTTTCACCTTCGACCGGTATGTCTCGGACCTGGAGACTCTCCTTGCCGAGGCAACCCGCTCATGACGCTTCTGTGGGAGCCGGTATGGTGAACATCGTCTCATTCACGTGGTAGATACGACGTCTGGTTTGTCTTGACGTGAGGGAGTAGATGATCTGCATCCCCCGTCCATGCGATTCCGCCTCCAGGTTCAACGAGTCGAAGAACTGTTCGGGTGTGCTCGATTCGGGTGGCATGTTCCATTCGGCAGCCCTATCGCGGATGGTCAGTATGATTTCATCGGCACAAACCGAGACTTCAAGGGCTATGATCTCATCAATGGAGTTCTCCAAACCATGCACGATGATGTTGTTCATGAATTCCCCGGCTACCAGGCGGCATTTCCAGGCGTCGGATTCGCTCTTGCCCAACGACATTACGAAATCGGCACATTCCTGGGCTGTCCTGTCGACCATTTCAAGATTGGCGGGTAATTCCAGCACAGTGGAATATTCGGAAGGTTCGATGACCTGCATCGTGACGAAGGTGAAATCGTCCTGACGCACCGTAAAGCCCTTGCGGTCCAACATGGCGTGGCAGTCCTGGGGAAGCATTGCCACTTGCGTCTCCTTCGATTCGTTCGACAACAGGTTGAGGAACTGCTCGAGCGAGAGTGCCTCGCCTTTAGTGTTGGTGCACTCGAATACGCCATCGGTGTACAGGCAAAGCATATCGTCGTGTGAAATCGGTTCCACTATCACATCCTTGTTCAGGTAGATATGTTGCTCATCCCACCCGAGCGGAATATCCCCCAACTCTCCCAGCACACGCATCGAAGATCGGCTGCGGTTGATGATAGCCATGGGAGGATGCCCGGCGTTGATGCTGCTCACCGTCATGGCATCCGTATCGACGATGCAGAAGCACATGGTCATGTAGTTGTCCTTGAACAGTCCCTCGGATAGGGTGCGGTTCAATCGGGTGACAATCTCGGCGGGTGTACAGTCGGGTCTGGCCGATGACAGGATCATGCCCAAGACCGATTTGACCGCCATCATGATCAACGCGGCTTGCACACCATGTCCCGAGATATCCGCGACATACAAGACGTACCGGGAATCGGAGAGCCTCAGGCAATCGAACAGGTCGCCGCCGATTTGCGCCCAAGGCCGGTAGTTGGCAGAGAAGATCACGGATCCTTCCGCCTTGAACCATCTGGGGAGAATGTAGCTTTGGATGGTTTGAGCCGTATCCAAGTCCTCCATGATATCGTCGTAGATGGATTTGATCTGCTCCTCGGTCTCCTTCTTCGCAACAATCGCGCTGAACTGAGTGCCTAGGGAAGCAACTAGCCGTTTTTCTTCCTCTGTGAACACATATCCGGATTCTGCCTGTACAGCCACTTTCCCGCGGAGTTCGCTTCCACTATGGATCGATGCTTCCTGGAGCGATCTGTCTTCCTCCGGATCGAATGTTCCGAACACCTTGTCCTTGTACATGATGCCGACGTCGAGTTGCTGATGCGCATCGAAGGGCGTTTCTATGAACGGCAAGGCTTTCTGGAAGATATCGAAAAGGGAATTGCTGTCGTCGGCGATGAGTTTGACGATATTGAAGAGGCAATCGAGTTCCCGCACCCGATCGGAGACGCGAACCAACAGGGTCTTCTGCTGCTCTTCGAGCCGGACCCGTTCCGTTATGTCTGTGGCGATGCCCCTGAATCCGACAACCTGGTCATCCGAATGGATGGGAGAGACGACCATGTTTACCTTGAAGCGTTGGCCGCGGCTGTTTATCATCCAAAAGTCGTCGGAAACCAATCGTTTCCGGCCACGGGCCATGGTTTCCAGCACCGTATGGATATGTTCGATCTCTTCAACAGGAAAAAAGTCGTCGATACTGTCGGGGTGGAACCCATCGGAATCGATTTGCTTGAATATCTCCTGTGTACGACGATTGAAGAACGTGACCTTGTAGTCATGGTTCAACTCGAATATCAGTCCGGGAAGCATGTTCGCCATTTCCATGAAACGGAGGCTGCTGGTTTGCAATGCGGTATTCTGCAGGCACGCTTCGCAAGCTGTACCGAGTTTGTGGTTCAATGGCCTCAAGGCTTCGAGCAGGTGATGGTCCAGGATGTCCCCGTTCCGATGGAGGACGAGCAACCCTATATCGGCCATGCTCATCACGTAATAGGTTCCGCCTCCGGCCTCCTGTGCAACCGGAACGACCAGCATATCCTTCATTTCAGAGGCGTGGGACAACTCTTCCATCAAATTCTTGAACGAGTCATGGCGTTCCAGGGAACGGGGGACAGCATAGGAGACCCGCAGATCCAAAGCCCCGGATTCACTATGGTTGGCGATCAGTACCGCGCCCATGGAACACCCGAGGTCCTGCATATACGCGGCCAGGCTTTTGCCCACCATCTTGCGAAGTTCTAGCGAATCCCCAATGGAAAGGAGAATCCGGTAACAAATGCGTTCGATCTCTTGCAAATCCATGTAGGCTCCTGGTTTCAATCCATATAGATCGGTCTGACTTTTGTAAGGATGATTCCTTCCAATGTGGCGGGAGTGTTCTGCATCCGCTTGATCGCCATTTGGATCCTATCCGGCCTCAACATGTCCGAGGCTGTCACGAAAAGAATGGAATCGGCGTAGGAACTGAGGATGTCCGAGTCGACACAGTCCTGGATCGGCGGCCCTTCGATGATGATGACCGAGTACATCTGCTTCAACTCATCCATCAACTCCCGCATCCTTGCCGATTGCAACAAGTCGGGGATGACGGCTTCCCCTTTGCGCACGATCATATCCACTCCTGAAAGTTTGGTGGAGGAAATGATCTGATGGCTGTCGAATACCCGGTACGATAGATATTCGCCCAAGCCGTTTCCCGCGCCTCCATCGTCATCGATGAGGAATTCGTTGAACGGCGACTCTTCCTTGGATTTTCGGATCTGCGCATCTATAAGCAGGACATGTTCGTCCTGTCGTCCAAACACGGTGGCCAGGTTGATCGCGGTAGTAGTCTTGCCCTCACCATCGGAGGCACTGGTTACCAGGAACGTCGCTCCCTTATGGGGGTAGGCCGCCCTGAGTGGACGCGATAAGATCCGATATTCCTCGATATGGACCGATTCCCCCTGTTCGGAAGGCATGAGGTGCCGTTTGTTCCTGACATAGCCGAATGTCTGTAAAATCGGCATCTGCAATTTCTGTTTGGCATCTCCCGCCGATTTGATCCTGAGGTCCAAGGCTATGGTGACCAACAGGATCGTGAATCCCAATAGGAACATGACCACGGTCGCACCTGCGGCAATCATCCGCCGGTTGGACTCGCGCGGAAAGAGCGGTTCGACGGCATCGGAGATGACATAGAAATCCGAGTGCTCCTGGGATGCTATCATGGAGTATTGGTTGAGTACTTTCCCAAGGCCTTGGGCAACAGCTTCCAATGAAGCAACCCTTCCGCTTATCCTGGCGTATTCCTGTGCGATCAACGGGAGGTCGACATACCGGTCCTTAAGCTCCATGTACCGAGAATTGTCGCGTGCATAGGCAGATTCGGCTTCGATAAGCTGCAACTCGCTCTCCAACAGGCGCAACTGCAGGCTCTGCAGATAGGTGCTGTCGGTCTGGATGGTTGCGCTTGTCGCGAGCGGTGCCGACAGAAGCAGGTCCAATTGCCGCTGGGCTTCGATCAACTCCACCGAGGGGGTCTTTTCGGCCAGGAACCTATCGTAATTGTACCGGGCAGTTTCGTATTCGGTCCGGTCCACCGTTCCACGCACATATCCGTTCTCGGCGATTGCCAATATCGTGCGTAGCCGTTCTTCCTCAATGGGGTCGAGTCTGGCGGACTGGAAGGCCTCGATTTTTTGCTGCAACAACCGGATCCGGTTGTTCGCTTCGTCGACCGAAAGGTTGGGCGATGCCAAGGTGCTGGCCAATTGTTCGTTCTGTTCAACCGAGAGGAGCTTGCGTGATTCGATCTCCCGTTCTATTCGGGAAATCTTTGCTTTGGCCGATTCGATCATGGCTCGGTTCTGCTCAAGGTTGGATTCCAATGACAGCAATTCCGAAGTGTATTGTGTGGCTTCGGTTCCCAGTTCGCGAATCCCATGGGTCCTGACAAATGCCGAGAATTCTTCCTTCGCCAACTGCAGTTCCTCGATCGTGGAATCATATTGCAGGTTCAAGTCGGACAATTTCGCCTGGATATCCTGATCGATCATCCGGTTGCTGTTCTCAAGGAAGATGGTGCGGATGGTGTTTGCGATCCTCGCGGCCTGGGTGGGACTCTCCGACTTGGCGGAAATGAATATGAGGTTGGAATCGTATGCTGTATCTACGGATATGGCGGCACCCAACTCCTCCAGTGTGAGTTCGAGTTCCAAATCCTTGCGCAGGGCTTCCAGATTCGGCACGATCTTGACCATATTCACGTGGTCGTTCAGGTCGCTGGACGATGAAGTCTGCAACAAGCCGGCACCCTGGTCGTAGGTAAGTTCCGTTCCGCTTCCCACACTCTGGTAAATCCTAAAGGAATCCGATACATAGGATTCGATCGGTTGATAATACAAAACGGTGGTCGCCTCATACTCGCGGGTACCAAGGAATAGGGCGGCACCGACACCGACTGTAGCCGAGAGCACCGCGATTCCAAGCAGGACCCAGATTTTCATGCGCAAACTTTTTACCACTGTCTTCAGTTCCAGTGGAATGTGGAAGGTGTCTTGTCCTGCAGCCGGCTCGTGCGCCATATCCGCTCCTTTATCGTTTGTAGAGACGTGCGATCTTGCCTGTGATCTTCGCTTGTATATCGGTATCGGTAAAAGAGAACCAGAATATCACGATATACACAACTATTCCAGGAACCGCTTTTACCATCATATCCCACAGGGAATGGACTGGAAAGAGATATTTCATCAACATGCCGGTTCCGACCAGTGCGAGTGTAGGAATGGCTGCAGGCAAGTAGACGCGGGTTATGTACTTCATATACGAGAAATGGTAGACGTTGGCAACTTTGGCCGGCACTACTACCGTGCTCACGACAAAACTCGAAATCACTGTTCCGAGTGCTACGCCTGTGAGTCCCAGCGGGCGAATCAGCAATAGGCTGGTAACAATGTTGATCCCCGTCGACAACCCTGCGGAGACCGCACTGAAACGGTGGTGGCCGGTCATGGTAAGGACATTCGAGGCCACCAGTTCGGGCACGGCGATGACAAACGATGTGATCAGGAGTATCAATGGAATTGTCACGACGGCAAAGGATTCGTCGACCCAAAAGACCAGCAGCTCCCGAGCGAAGACATACACACTGCCGGTGATCAGGAATCCTGTCGCCATGATGTACTTCGAAAGGTCCAACAGCAGATAGCGGATGGTTTCATCCTCCTGCTTTGCCTTCAACTCGCTGATGAGCGGAGTCAGCACATTCACCAATTGCTTGGTGAGCAGGAACGAGTATTCCGTGACTTTGATGGCGACGGCGTACAGGCCGACGAACTCCAGGCCGAGCATAAGCTGGATGATGATCGAATCGGTCTGGAACAATACCAAGCCTGCGATAGTGGTGAGGAACGAATAGAAGCTGAATCCCATGGCTTCCCGGAAATACTTCTTCCGGATCATGTTCGGGGAGATATGCAGACCTTTGACATTACGATAGGCGAACAGCACATAGAATAGGTTCTCCACCAGGAAGGAGGCACAGTTCAACGCAGCGAGCCAAACGATATTCTTGCCGTGTGAGAGGGCGAACCATGCCGACCCGGCGTAGACGAGGGTACCAAGCATCTGGATGATGTTGATCAGGTGTATCTTCTGTTCACCGAACAGGGCTCCCTTGAATAGGCTCAATGGTATTTGGATTGCGAGCGAACGGATACCCAAGATCAACAGGACGGCGACCGCTATGCCCGCCAATTCGGAATCGATGGCGAAAAGGGTAGGATAGAAGAAGGCAAACACGGTGAGCAACACCAGCCCGACGAGTGCGATGATCACGTAGACGAAGAATATCGTGCTCAACATATGGTTGCGATACTCGATTTCACCGGTCACGCTTGTCTCGCCGGTCCACTTGACCACTCCGAGGCCAAAGCCGAAATCGAGCAGGGAAAAGAACCCTATGATGGAGAACGATAGGTTCCAGAGACCATAGGCCGCAGGCCCCAAGGTTCCTATGATGAAGGGTATCAACCAGAAGGAGACTACCATGGTGAAGAAGAACCGGAGGTAATTGGTCAATGCGTTTATGGAGACCCTGCGTATCCGATCATTGTTACTCATGGCTCGACAAGCCTCCTGACGATGATGATGCCATGACCAATGCTTGCCCGAAGGCCAAGGCCACAACCGTTTGATACAAGACCGGCGATTGCCGCAATACCCACTCGTAGAGTCCGATTGCACACACCATGGCGAATCCCATGGCCAATGCCAACAACAACCGGTGTTCCAGGGTGTTCCATCGTAATCCATATACAACCATATTGCCAAGAAAAAGCACCAGCAATCCGATAAAAGCAACCATGCCGCCATATCCCATCTCGGCTGCCGTGAGCAGGTATATGTGGTGGGCCACACCGGCTTGTTCCTCATAACGCATGACGGCAATATGCTCCCGGTACTTCCGCGTTTCGGTCAGCACCTTCGAATAGAGGTTCAAGCCTACCCCAGTCTTGTGGTCGTCCGCCATCATGATCGCAGCCAATTCAAATTCGTTGCGGGCCTCCTCACTTGCCGGTGGAGCATTCATGAACCGGTCGATGACCGTGTCGGCGACGAACAACACGCCGACGAGCATGAAAACCAAGATGAGCAGGGTGGTGCGCTTGGTTCTCAACGAAGGATTGCGTCGGTTGGAGATTATGAGCGATCCGACCACGAGGGCTCCCGCTCCCACCATTCCGGTACGGGATCCGGTTGCGAAAATTGCGAAGATCAACCCCAAGGCTGCGGCCAATGTCATCAAGAAAGTCCAGATTCCAACATCCTTGTCATATAACAGCCAAACGAGCAATACACAGAGGAGTATGACCGCGAACGATGGAATGGTGTTCGAATGGTCGAAAAAGGCCCATGCCCGGTAGATTCCATCGACATATTTCTGTTTGAAGGTGATGAGGGCGAGAAGAAACCCGGTGACGACATATGCCCATACCAAGGTCCGTATCGATTTGGAGGAGACTCCTTCGGTTACAAAGAAGTTCAACGTACACCAGTACATGAGGCCCATGCGCAGCAGTTGCCAGATAACGAACCAACCGAGGATCGAGTTGTCCGCAGTGAACACCGTATAGGCGGCATACAGGAAAAAGGCCAGCAGGGGGAAGAAGAATCGGGGGCGCCATACGATCGCCGACCCGGAACGCAACAACATGCCGATTGAAAGACCCCAGGCCACCAGATCGGCCAACGTGATCTCGAAACCCCGTACCGGACCCCGGTAGTATTCCATGGACATGAGATTGATGCTGGTAGCCGAGCCGAACAGAAAGGAAACCACCATCAATCCGAAGAACACGCGTTTCATCGTGGATGATACTGTCGAGGTAAAGGCTATGAAGGGAACGCCGGCTGCCAGTGCGATGGTGAATATGATGTATTTCATCTCTCAAACGATGATACCATGTTGCTCCAATATGCGGTAGTCGCCAATTTTGTTGATTTCGGGTTGTATTCCCCTGTTTACAAGGTGATAATACACCATATGAACATACACATGATCCTATTGTCGGGGGGGTCGGGCAAACGTCTCTGGCCACTTTCCAACGAAATCAGGTCCAAACAGTTCCTGCGTGTGCTGGGATATGGTTCCGGCGGCCATGAATCGATGCTTCAGCGGGTATTCCGTCAGCTCCGTGCCGAATTTTCCGGTGCGCATGTGGTGGTCGCGACAGGTGCGGCACAACGTGAACAGATCCTTTCCCAACTGGGCGATACCGTCGACATCGTCTCGGAACCACAACGGCGGGATACCTTTCCGGCAATCGCGCTGGCCATGACATTCCTGCACGACTGTTGCGGAAGCCCCGACGATGACGTGGTGGTGGTACTTCCGGTCGATGTGTTCGCCGAGCAGCACTATTTCACCACCTTGGGACGCATGTGTGAGGTGGTCGAAGCCGGAGATGCGGAATTGGTGCTCATGGGAATCGCGCCGACCTTCGCCTCAAGCAGGTTCGGATACATGGTGCCTGGGAAACCGGCGGATGGATATGCCCACATCGAACGGTTCGTCGAGAAGCCTTCTTTGGAACTGGCAGCCGACCTTATCGCCGGGGGAGCGTTGTGGAACGGGGGAGTGTTCGCATTCAGGTTGGGGTATCTTATGGAGATCGTACGCTCGCATGTCGGCAACCTTTCGTTCTCCGACCTCTACGAAACCTACGGAACATTGGAAAAGACCAGTTTCGACTACGCTGTGGTGGAAAAGGCAACGTCCGTGGCCATGGTTCCCTACGACGGCATGTGGAAGGACCTTGGCACGTGGGATGCCCTTGCCCAGGAAATCGGCCCAAAGGGAATTGGAGAGCAACTGCTCTCGGCATCGACAGAAGGAACCGTGGTGGTCAATGAGCTGGAAATTCCTGTCGTGGTGACCGGTACCCGCAACCTGATAGTCGCGGCAAGTCCCGATGGAATTCTCGTATCCGATATACAATCCGGATCGGAACTGAAACCTCTGGTGGATACCTTGAAACATCCACCCCGGTTCGAACAATTGCGGTGGGGGACAAGGAGGGTACTGGAACGTGCCCATGACCGGCTGGATACGGTGGGTGAAACAAGGGTAGTCGAATTGGCTGCCCTTCAGGAAGCTCCTATCTCCTGTGCCATGGGAACGACCCTGATCATGGTGTGTTCAACGGGAAGGGGTTCCTGGACCATAGGTGGGGATACCCGACAGGTCGAACCGGGAACGACCATACGGGTTGCGGATGGGGCCTCGGGGTTATTGTATAGTGAGAAAGGATTGCGGGTAGTCGAGATAGTTGTTCCGAACGTGGAGAATGTGTAGAAAAATTGTGAAGAACGCTAGTCGTTCGGTGGGCAAAACTATACTATTCAGAAGTTGAAATGAATCCAATTCAGTAATACATGATGGAACGCGTATCCCATGGGAGGTGGTATGGTTGGTCATCGGAAATATCTGGCAGGTATCTTGGTAGTGGTTTTGGTCCTTGCCGTATCTTGCATGAAGGAAGAGCCACAGGATGTTGCTGTCGATACCGTGTCGGCATCCACCGATTATACCCAATTGGTCGCTTCCGCCGTCGAGGTCAAGGTCGCTGCCTTGCGTCCGACTGTCCAGGGGAGCGGCGTTGTCCAGGGCCGGAATGAAGTGGTGGTCAAATCACGTGCTTCAGGTATCGTGACATCGATTGAATTCGACTTGGGAGATACGATCGATAAGGACCAGGTTTTGGTGCGGATCGACGATACGATCGCCAACCTTTCGTTGGACCAGGCGACAAGACAAGTGGAGAACGCCAGGAAGGAAGTGGATGCGAATACCCAACTGTACGAACGTGGGGCAGTATCCCTTAGCCAGCTGAACCAATCGAAAGCGACGCTTGCCGGACTTGAAGCCCAACTTGCCCGGGCGACCGATTCTGTCCGCGATGTCGTGATCACATCTCCCCTTGCTGGCCGGGTCGCCGATCGCAACGCCGCATTGGTTGTCGGCGATTCGATCCAGGCAGGACAGACAATCGGAAGGATCATAGATTTGCAGACGCTGAGTATCTCGCTCTCGTTCGGCCAGTCCCAGATATTCCTGGTCCGGGAAGGAGCCCAGGCACGTGTTGTGATCGATACTCCCAATGAAACGATCTCGACTACAGGTACGGTGCGGGCCATTAGCGCGGGAAGCGATGCGCGGACGGGAAGTTGGACAGTAGTGGTGGACTTCGACAATCCGGAACCGGATACCATACGGGCCGGCATTTCGGCCAGTGTCACCATATACAATGCGGAAGCGCCCGTATATCCTCTGGTGCCCAACGCCGCCATGGTGAATCGCGACGGACGCTCCTATGTATATGTGTTGCAAGACTCCATTGCGAAATTGGTTGAAGTGGAGGTGGTCGACCGCTATGGGGACACCACTGCGGTAACCAGTCTCGACGGGACGTTCGAGTTGCCGGGAGCGAAAGTCCTCACCAGTGGACTTTCCCGGGTCACCGACGGATCTGCAGTCGTCACGCAAGACCAGTAGGCTGAAGGGAGTAGAGCATGAACGAGCACGAGTCGCATACACCTTCCTCCTCTTTCAGTGTGGGAAGATTTTCTGTAACGAAACCGGTATTGATCAACATACTCATGATAACGATTCTTGCCCTCGGAGCTTTCAGTCTTGTCAGATTGCCCCAGGAACAGTTTGCGGAGGTGCCCTTCTATTGGGTGAATATCATCGTTCCCTACCCGGGTGCCAGTGCGGCTGATATGGAGACCTCGGTCACAATTCCTGTGGAGAACGCATTCCAGGGGGCAAACAAACTCAAAGGGATTTCCTCGACAACCAGCGAAGGCCTTTCCGTGGTGCGGGTAGAATTCGACGACGGCATCACCAACGAGGAGTTCCAGACCTTGTTCCAGGATGCCCAGACCCGCTTCAGCCAGGTGACCCTTCCCGAAGGGACGCTCGATCCCTTGGTGGACGATTTTTCATCCGCCGACTTCCTTCCCGTTGTAGAGGTGGTGGTGAGTGGGAATTTGCCGTATGCGCAACTGCGTCAGGAAGCCCTAACCCTTCGCAACCAGATTTTGCGCGTCCGCGATGTATCCGATGTGGATATTGTCGGCCTACCGGACAGGCAGATCCTTGTCAACTTGGATCCCGTCCGCTTGGCCTCGTTGGGATTGACGGTGAATGAAGTGGTACGGGCGATCCAAGACCAGAACCGGGTGATTCCAGGCGGCACATTGAACTCGGGTTCACGAGAATACCTGTTGCGCACGTTGGGATTGGTAGAGACCGTCGAGGATGTTTCCGATGTTATCGTACGGCGTTCCACTACCGGTTCGGGAATCGTCAGGGTGGGGGATGCCGCAACGGTGATCGATGGTTTCGATCCCGATTCGTCGATCGCACGGTTCAATGGGGAGACTTCGGTTTCCTTGCGGGTCACGAAAGTTCCCCGGGGCAGTTCGGTGGCGGTCGTCTCCGGCACACGCGAACTGGTCGACAAGGCTGCGCAGACGATCGGAAAGGGAGCGACACTCACGTTGTTCAACGATTCGACAGTGCAAATCGCCTCCAGCCTTTCGGTCTTGGCTACCAATGCCCTGATGGGTCTGGTGATCCTGGTGGTGATCCTCTGGTTGTTTATCGGTTTCCGAAATGCGATGATGACAGCCTTGGGAATTCCCGTGACATTCGCGCTGACCTTCATAGCATTGGATTTGCTCGGAGAGACCATAAACACCAATACCCTGTTCGGCCTGGTGTTGGTGTTGGGATTGATAGTGGACCATGCGATCGTGATAATCGAGAACTCGTACCGGTTGCAACAATCGGGATTGTCACGACATGATGCTGCCATACTCGGCACGAACCAGGTGGTTTGGCCGATCATAGCGGCAACCGGGACAACCATCGCCGCATTCTTGCCGCTCATGATCATTCCCGGCACCATAGGAAAATTCCTGAGGGTAATCCCGTTGACCGTGACCATCGCCTTGATCGCCAGTACGGGAGAGGCATTGTTCATACTGCCCAGCCACTTCGCCGACTGGGGGAAGGTGCGAAACAAACCGAAGAAACGGGTCGCGGGCCAATGGTTCGACGGGGTCCAACACGGGTATGGCAAGATGCTCGACGTATTCTATCGTTTCAAGAAGCTGTTTCTCCTGTTGTTCATCGGAATCATGATCGGTTCCTTCTCGCTGGTCTCCATGTTGAGGATCGACTTGTTCTCGGCGGAGGACTTCAGTTATTTCACCATAGATATCACGACACCCAAAGGGACTTCCCTTGCCGGTACCGATGCCGTGGTACGGGACTTCGAACAGATACTGTTGCCCAAGGTTGGCGATGGAGAGATCTTGTCCATCAGCTCGAGCATAGGCTCGGTATCGGGCGAATCCGGAACTGGGACCACGAGCAATGCGGCCCAGATCACGGTGGATCTGGCGGAAATGGATGATGGACGGACCCGAGGCATCGACGCGATAATCCGTGAGATTGAAAAGGAGACCTATTATATCGCGGGAGCGGACCAAGTCTTCTACCGCAAGGCACAGAACGGTCCCCCAACGGCGGCCCCGTTGACCTATCGGGTGTCGGGAGACGACTATCCCAAGATCGTCGAGGCTTCGAAGGAAATCGCCCAGGCATTGGCGACGGTCGATGGTGTCTATACGATAGAGAGCGACTACGCGGAGGGAAGTCCCGAACTGAAGATCCGTCTCAATCAGGAGCGGGCCAGCGCATTGGGTATATCGGTGCAGACACTGGGTACGTTCGTTCGCGCACGGTTCGAGGGATTGCCGGTTGGTACCTTCTTTTCCAACAATGAGGAGATCAGTATCGTCGCCCGGTTCGATTACCAGGGTGGTGCCGGCTTCGCAGACCTCGAGCAAGCCATGATTCCAACCGAAGATGGTCGCCTCATTCCATTTTCCAGCGTTGCCGACATAGAGGTCGGCTCCTCGGTCGGGTCGATCAGACGGGTGGAAGGAAAACGTGAGATCACGATAACCGCCGAAGCCGACGATAGTCTCGACCTCAAGACAGTCGACGCTTTTGTCACTGCCTACTGGGAAACGAATATGCAGGACAGGTATGACGGTGTTGTCTACGGCACCGGAGGAGAGTTCAGCGAATTCTCGACACTCCTGCTCGATATCCTGCGGGTCTTTGTTCTCGGTATCTTCCTGATCTATCTCATCCTTGGAGCCCAATTCAACAGTTACAGCCAACCGCTGCTGATCCTGGTCTCGATACCGTTCGCCTTCGTCGGAGTCATCCTCTACCTGTTCTTCTCCGGCACGCCATTCTCAACGACAGTCATTTATGCGGGAGTCGCTCTGGCAGGAATCGCCGTCAACGATGCGATCGTGCTGATCAGTTTCATAAACGATTTGCGCTCTGAAGGAATGCGTGTTGCCGAAGCGGTCAAGTTGGCTACCCAAAGCCGAATCCGTCCGATTCTCCTCACATCCTTGACGACTATCGGCGGGCTGTTGCCGACAGCGATCGGCCTGGGAGGAACTTCGGTGGTGTGGGGACCGATGGCGAGCACCATCATGTTCGGTCTGCTGTTCTCCACGCTCAGCGCACTGTTCATCATACCGCTGTTGTATGGCATGTTGTACGGGCGCGCCGATACCGCCACAAAGGGGAGGTTGGTATGAACAGGTTCGTGGGATTTCTTCTTGTATTGGTTTGTTCCATACCATTGCACCTTCCCGCTGCTTCGGAGGCATACCGGTATCCTGATTTCAACGAGCAGGTAACCTATCGCAACAGCTCCGGCAGTGCATTCGATACCGATCGTCTTTCTGAATTCCTGGCACAATGGCAGGACTCGGAATCGGGAGGATTTGCTTCGGTGAAAGATCTTGTGGGGATGCAGAACCCGACAGTCGCCCAATTGGATTCGGTGTATCGCATCCAAGGCATACAGCTGGACCAGCTCCGACGTCAGGCGCGTCCGATCGTCTCGATCATGACCGACCCGGGCAATCCGTTGTATGGCTTCAGTGTAGTCACCGCTCCCAATTTTGCTGGCCCCCCTGCAGACACTACGACTATTTCCCACAATTTCGGTCTTGGGGCCGGTCTTTCACAACAGCTGCCGACTGCGGGGTCGTTGGATCTTACCCTCAAACATGGAATTTCCGTCTCCTCTGTTGACGGTGGCGCCTGGAAGTGGAAACAACTGCCTTCAGTGGGTCTGACCCTACGCCAGAGCCTCGGTCTCGGCGATTCGTGGTTGGATACCGGCTATGGCCGGAACCTTGAGACCAAGCAGCTGTTGCAACAATCGGGGGCTGCGGATGCGGTCGGGCAGGCGAAGAACCAACTTTCGCTGCAGGTGTTGCAGTTCAGGGGCACGCTCCAGGCATTGTACGAAAGCAAGTGGCTGGCGACCCGGCAAGCGATACTTGCCGACGATGCCATTACCGAAGCCCAGGCTGATTTGGACCTTGGTATCATCAGTCGCAACCAGTTGATCCTCAAACAGAGTGCGTTCGCGCAGCAGTTGTTGCAGATTGCGGAGCTTGAACGGGAGATCGCATCGGTTTCCAATACGTTGGACCGATTGTCCTCAGGTTCGGTTACCGGCTCGTTCGACTATGGGGCATTGATTGACCTGGAAGCGATAACTGCGTTGGAACAGTACCGCAATGGGGCTTTGCTGTCGAATGAAGCGCTATATGCGGCGGCACTCGGGGCCGATCCCGACTATATGCAGGCCGATCGGGATATACAGATCGCACGGTTGGACCAGAAGCTGGGAAATCCGGCCGATGCCCCCACCTTCTCGGTAGCCATGCAATTGTCTCCGTATTACACACCGACCGCGGGGAATGGATTGTGGGGTTCCTTCGATGAACTGTTTTCAAGCGGAGATCCGGTTTTCAGTGTCTCCGTATCGTTTATGGCAACCGATCTATCCAGGAGCACCAGCAGGACCACCAGGGCATTGGCCGATGAACAGCTGGTCCAGGCCTCGATCTCCAAGACGGAGGCCGAAAGCACCGTGTACCAGAAGATCAAGGATCTGCAGCTGCGAATCGATTCGGGATTGGATATGGTCACACTGCTGCTCAAGGATTACGACTTCGCAGTCAACGACGTGGAGATCGAACGTATTCTCGCCGCATCCTATTTCGGCAACGATTTGAGTATCAGGCGCAAGGAACTGGCCATGTACGGTGCCGCCTTCTCCGTCCTGCAGCAACTGCGGAGCTTGACGGCACTATCAGCCGAGCTTGCGATCGTCCTCGGGTCTACGGAGTATTGACCCGAGGTTTCTCCGCGTAATCCGTATGGAGCAGGTGGTGTGACTTTTCTCCCAACGGTTTCCCCAGGAACTCCTTGTACAGGGCCTGGACCGCAGGGTTTTCGTGCGATTGCCGGAATTCCCTGCCTTCATCCTCCTTGTAGATAGCAGAGATGCGTGCTTTTCGCACTTCGTCGGTGGTGAACCGTGGTTGTCCGCCGCCACCTATACAGCCTCCGGGACACGTCATGATCTCGACGAATTGGAATTCGTCGGGGTTGGATCGAATGTGGGCGATCAAAGTCGCTGCGTTTCCCAGACCATGGGCTACCGCAACCTTTACTTCCTTTCCTTCGAGGAACGACCATGCGTCCACCGTACCGCTAAGGACCACCGATGCTGTCTTTATGCCATCGAGTCCGGCCAACGGAGCGATATGCAGGTCTTCGGTACCGAGCGAGCGCCCGGTGGTGACCGCATGGACTGTACGCAACGCCGCCTCCATGACACCACCGGTATTGGCGAATATGTCCGCGGCTCCGGTTGAAATCCCCATTGGGGCATCCATGGTACCCTCGGGCAAGGCGTTGAAGTCGATACCGCCCATCTTGATCAAATCGCCGAGTTCCCTTGTGGTAAGCACATAATCGACATCTTGGAAGCCGCTGGAACGCATCTCGGGTCGTGCCGCCTCGAATTTCTTGGCAGTACAAGGCATGACCGAAACAACCACCATGTTCGCGGGGTCTATGCCGGCTTTCTGGGCGTAATAGGTCTTGGCCAAAGCTCCGAACATCTGTTGCGGGGATTTGCAGGTGGATATCTTGTCGAGCGTATCGGGAAAATAGTGCTCGGCATAGTTGATCCACCCCGGGGAACAACTGGTGAATTGGGGAAGCCGACCCGGCTGGCCCAAGACGAATTTGTTGCGCAACCTGGTCAACAGTTCCGTTCCTTCCTCCATGATCGTCAGATCTGCGGTGAAATCGGTGTCGAATACCGCATCGAAGCCCAGCTCACGAAGGGCCGAGACCATTTTTCCCGTTACCAAGGTTCCAGGGGGAAGGCCGAAGCATTCGCCCAGTGCCGCTCTGATCGCTGGTGCCGTCTGGACGACGACGTGTGTCTTGGGGTTGTCCAGCGCGGCCAGTACCGGTTCGATATGATTCGTCTCGACAATCGCTCCGACGGGGCATACGGCGGCACATTGTCCACATTGCACACAAGCGACGCTATCCAGTGTATTGCTGAATGCCGGACCGATCGTGGTATGGTACCCTCGATATTGTGCGGATAGTACACCCACATGCTGGATATCGGAACAGACTTGGACACATCGTCGGCATTTGATACATTTCCCGTTGTTCCTTACCAGTGCGACGCTCGAATTGTCGATGGTCGAAAACGGCTTTGCACCCTCGTACCGGTTGCTTCGGATACCCAATTCATCGGCCAGCTGCCGCAACTCGCAGTCGTCGCTCCGTTCGCACATCTGGCAGTCCCCGTCATGTTCACTCAACAGGAGTTCCACCACAGTCTTGCGCGCTTCGCGTACCCGTTTGGAATTGGTCTGCACTACCATGCCTTCCCGAACTGGAGTCGAACAGGAGGCGGACAACGTGGGAGCTCCCTCGATTTCCACCAGGCATACCCGGCATGCTCCCATGGGGGTAAGACCTTCAAGGTAACAGAGGGTAGGAATACGAATACCGACAGAAGCCGCTGCTTGCAGGATCGTACTGTTGTCGGCGACATTCAGCTCTTTCCCATTGATCGTCAACCTACACATGGGATGCCTCCTTTCTTCTACTTGCGGTCTGCACCGAAGGGTTTTCGTTGATATGCTTGCCGTAGTCGCAACGTAGGCACCTGTGCGCCTGTGCCATCGCCACCACTTCGGTCCAAGGAAGTTCCACCTCTTCGAAGTTATGCTTTCTCCGCTCGATGGGGATTTGTCTCACCGATGCCCGCTTCTCCAAGGATATCTCCGCATCGGGATCGTACGCGGTCTCGGTGACCTGCTCGTATCGCCAGAATGCATGGCTTTCTCCCGTGAGGAACATATCCATGCCTACCGCCGCCCGTTCTCCGGCCGCAATCGCCTCCACCACCGACGACGGACCTTCGGTGCAATCCCCACCGGCAAACACACCTTGCAAACTGGTTGCCCCGGTGACGGGGTCGACGGATATGAATTTCCGATCGTTCAGCATGATAGACGCATCACCAGTCAAATCCGAGATATCCAACCGTTGTCCGATTGCCATGATCACCTGGTCCGCCGTGATAGTCACCGGGTCCTGGCTTTGTGCCATCGGGCGCCGTCTACCTGAGGCATCGAAGGAACCGAGTCCCATGCGCAGACAGCTCACTGCCTTCACATGCCCGCTCTTGTCCCTCACAATCTCGACCGGTTGTGTGAGGCAGCTGATGGTGACTCCCTCCTGGAGGGCTTCGGCGACTTCCTCCTCGTATGCCGGCATTTCTTCCTGGCTTCTGCGGTACACTATCTGTACCGATTCGGCGCCGAGGCGCAGGGCGGTCCTCGCCGCATCGATCGCCGCGTTACCACCGCCGATCACCACTACATGCTTGCCAACATCGACGGAGCCGCGGATATTGTAGCGTTGGAGGAATGGAACCGCCTGTACCACACCGTCCGCCTGTTCGCCCGGCAATCCCATGGAGAGGGAGTCGGGTGCTCCCAGGGCGAGGAAAATCGCCTCGTGTCCCTCATCTATCAGGCTTTGCAACGTAAAGTCGGTTCCCATCCGTTTCTCGGTCACGATCTCTACTCCCATGCGTTCGATCATGCGGATCTCCCTGGCCATGGTCTCCCGGGGAAGCCGATATGCGGGAATGGTCTGTACCAGCATTCCCCCTGGCCTGGCCGCCGCTTCCAGTATTTTCGGTTTGTACCCGATGCGTGCAAGGAAATAGGCGCAGGAGAGTCCAGCTGGACCGGCACCTACAATTGTCACCTTCCGTTTCGCATTGGTATCGTTCGCACGGACCTCGGGAATCTGGATCGTCACTTCCTGATCCACCAGGTAGCGTTTGATGCTGCGGATATTCACCGCTTCGTCCAGGCTGTTTCGTCGGCATTTGTCCTCACAGGTGTGGAAACAGACCCGTGAGCAGATGGCTGCCAACGGGTTGCGTTCACGGTGCAACAACAATGCCTCGGCGTAGCGCCCCTCTCCCACAAGCGAGACGAATCCGGGGATATCGACATGCGCGGGACACGCGCTTTGGCACGGAGCCCGTACCAAGCCCGGACAAACACCGGCTTCGCAATGCTTGTCGCGGATATGGGCTTCATATTCGCCGCGGAAATGACGTATGGTCGAGAGTACGGGGTTCGGTGCAGTCTGCCCGAGGCCGCAGAGCGCGGTCTGTTTTATCCAAGTACCGAGTTCGATCAGCTTGTCGATATCACTTTCCAGTCCGTCGCCAGCACAAATCCGTTCCAGGATCTCAAGCATCCGCTTGGTTCCCACCCGACAGGGGACACACTTGCCACACGATTCCTCCTGCACGAACTCGAGGAAATACCGTGCCACATCGACCATGCAGGCTTGGTCATCCAGGACAATCAATCCACCGGAACCCATGATGGCTCCCAATTCCTTCAACGGTTCGTAATCGAGGGGAACCCCAAGATGTTCCCTGGGGATGCATCCCCCCGACGGCCCGCCGATTTGGGCAGCCTTGAAGGCCCTTCCTTGCTTGATGCCTCCTCCGATGGAAAAGACCAGGTCTCCCAACGGAGTCCCTATGGGAATCTCCACCAGACCGGTGGTCCGCACAGCTCCCGCAAGGGCGAACACTTTGGTTCCTTTGCTCTGGTCGGTGCCTGTTGTGTTGTACCACGAGGCACCGAAGTCGATGATTGCCCCGACATTCGCATAGGTCTCCACATTGTTCAGAAGGGTCGGGCAGTCCCACAGTCCCTTTTGGGCAGGGAAGGGTGGCCTGGGTCTGGGTTCACCCCGCTTTCCTTCGATGGAATTGATGAGGGCGGTCTCTTCACCGCAGACGAATGCCCCGGAACCCATGCGTATATCAAGATCGAATGTAAAGTTGGTTCCCAGTACCTGTTCTCCGAGCAAACCGTAATCCCTGGCCTGGTCTATGGCATGCTTGAGCCTTGCGACCGCCAGCGGATATTCGGCGCGGACATACACATAGCCTTGTGTCGCACCGATTGCGAAAGCAGCGATTGCCATGCCTTCGATGATACTGTGCGGATCCCCTTCGAGTACCGAACGGTCCATGAATGCTCCCGGATCCCCCTCGTCGGCATTGCACAATACATATTTCTCTGTCCCGGGGCTGTCCGCGGTAAAATGCCATTTCAACCATGTGGGGAAACCGGCGCCGCCACGTCCTTTCAAACCCGATTCCTTGAGTTCCTCAATTATCTGTCCGCTGGTCATGCCCGCAAGGACTTTCGCCAACCCCTGATAGCCGCGCCTACCGATATAGGCTTCTATGTCGAGCGGGTCGATCAGTCCGCAATTGCGTAGGACCACCTTGCGTTGTGGACCAAGAAAGGCCGATTCCTTCTCTTCGTGGATAATCTTCTCGGGATGGTCGTCGGTCAATAGCAAATCTTGCACCGGCGTGCCCCCGACCAGATGTTCCGAGACCACTCGTTCGACATCCTGCACGGATAGATTCTGATAGATGCAGTTCTCAGGCACTATCCGGACAACCGGTCCTTTCGAGCAAGGGCCCATACACCCGGTGCCTACGACCTTGTGTGGCAGGCCCGCGGCCTGTATCGCGCTTTTGAACGCTTCGACGATCTCCAGGGATCCACTCGCGATACAACCACCTCCGGTACAGACCAATACGGTGGTTTCCCGCTTCGCTTCCTCCGACCGTTTGATGATGGTTTCCGATTTCTTTGCGAACGACTGCAAACTCCTAACGGTCGCCATGTGCTTCCTCCTCTACCTGGTCTGCCCGGTACGGTTCAAGCAGATTCTTTATCCGACTGGGTTTGACCCGCTGGTGTACGGTGTCGTCGACCATGACGACAGGAGCCAAGCCACAGGCACCGAAACATCGGCCGATTTCCAGGGAAAACTGCCGGTCATCGGTCGTCTGGCCAACTTCTATGCCGAGTTCCTTGCTGATCGCTTCCAGCACCTCCTTGCCGCCCCGCACATAACAAGCTGTACCGAGGCAGACCCGGACAGTATGGACTCCGCGGGGTGTGGTGGTAAAAAAGGAGTAGAAGGTTACCACTCCGGCAACCTCGCTGTAGGGGATGTCAAGCTTATCGCTGATATGGACCAGCAGTTCCTTGGGGAGGTGGCCCAGGAGGTTCTGGGCCGATTGAAGGACGGGAATCAAGGCACCTCTTGTACTGCGATACCGTTCGATGATGTCGTCGATTACCGGAATGACATCCTTCAGATCCAGAGTGTGTACAGGAAGGGCGGAACTGTACTGTTCCGTTGTTGCGACTTGTGCCATATTCGCTCCTTGATTTTCGTGTCCTACATGCGTTGCTCCACAGTTAATATTCTTTACGTAACATATTATCATCCAAAAATGGATAAATCAAATGTAAAACAAATATATTAGTGCAATAAAAAAGGAGCGACACGAATATCGCTCCTTTTTACTCGGTTTTTGTGATTTATAGTGGATTCTCAGGATTCCGAGCGTTCCAGGGTGCCCAATTGGCGTTGGTTATGCCTTTGACGGCCCGCAACATGTTCTTGTCGGCGGGATTCGAGACAATCTTGACAGACGATGGAGCGACCTTCCACCGGTCGTCGGTGGTTCCCGCGGCTCCACCTACCCATGAGCTGGAAATGGAATATTTCCCAAAGGAGGCCATTTCGGCAGGTTTGACCTGCAATACGATAGGCTTGTCCAACATGAATTCCTGTCTGATGTGATAGGGGTTCGACACATACGGCTCGTAATTGGGGATGATGCCATCCGGCAATAGTCCGTAGTCGGTGTAGACGTGCCTGAAACCTTTCAGCGTATAGGTTCCTGCCATGATATTCTCCGCGAAATAGAATGTATCCGAATCGGCCAGGATATTCACCATCTTGAACGGCACGATAGCTCCGTTCTTGTCCTCGACCACCGGGGCCCAGCCGGTCGCATTCGTATTGAACAGATAGTCTCCTGTTGTTCCGTCTTCAGCTTCCAATACCAACATCGAAGCGTCTGTGGAAACAGGAGGGTCGACTGTCAATGCGGTGAACATGGACATACAGCCCGTGAATGTCAGTGCAACCAGCAATGCAACTACCAATAAACTCCACTTTTTCATAGGTTCCTCCTCATGCGTTGTGCCATAATCGTAAGGTGCCAGCAATATCTATGTCAAATGAAAATATGATTCCTACGGGGATGCCGGGAGATTCGGGTCTCTGAAAAACTGGATTAGCGCAGCCTTTTGGGTTACATTCAACACATACAGGGAGGAATCGGACATGGAAACATTCACAAGTGCATGGGTACGTCACAGGGGTAAGGTGGAATATGGGCAAGAGAAGGTGCGTGAAGCGGGACCGGGCGAGGTGAGGGTACGTATCAAAGCCTGTGGGGTCTGTGGTACCGATATCCATTTCTTCAAGGAGTTCCCCGATGAACAGCCGGTTCCCCTTGGTCATGAAGTCGCCGGAATCATCGAATCAACGGGTCCCGGAGTGCGTGCTCCTGGTGTGGGAACCTCGGTTGTGATCCAAAACCACATCCCGTGCGGCATGTGCGATGCCTGCTTGAACCAACGGCCCGATGCCTGCGGGCATATCAGGACCTATATGGACACCCAGGCCGGAATGGCCGAATACCTGGTGGTGCCGGCAGCCATGGCTATTGCTTTCGGGGGTCTTGATTTTGCCTCGGCAACCTTGGCCGAACCGGTCACGGTCGCCTTGGACCTTTGTCGTGAGGCGGCGATACGGATGAACGATACCGTGTTGATCATGGGACCGGGTACCATCGGTCTCAGTTGTGTGCCGATTGTGAAAAGACAAGGTGCGTCCCTCGTGGTTGTCGCGGGGCACGGATTGTCCTCGATACGTGGAGCTCACCGCAAAACCGTGGCGACCTCGCTTGGCGCCGATGCTTTTGTCGATACGACAGACAAAGGGTGGAAGGAGAAGCTTCTCGCATCGTATCCCGGTGGATTCGACCGGGTGATCGTCACTTCTCCTCCCAATACGATTGCCGACGGTATCGCACTTGCGGGCTTTCGGAGCTCGATAGTCTTCGACGGTATCAGTTACCAGGACGATTCGGTAACCTTTGGCGCCAACGATTTCCACTTCCAGAAGAAGCGCTTGATCGCATCCCATGCGATTCCCAACTGGGGGTTTCCCCAAGCGCTCGGTTTGTTGATAGATGGCACCATCGATCCGAAACTCCTGTTGACCCATCGGTATCCGTTCAACCGATTGGAGCAAGCCTTACAGGATTATGGCAGCCCGGATTTGGAAATCATCAAGATCGCCATCGAAATCTGAGAGAGGGAGGACGGTCTCGACCATATATCGCATGAACTCGTCCGCTTCCGAATAGACGGCGTTGTGCCCCGATTTCTCCAACCACAACAGGTCCTTCACCGGAGCCTCAACCTGGTTGTACCAGCGCTCGCTGATTGTTGCCACACAACTCATGTCGTAACGGCCGTTGACGATGAACAACGGACATTCCAACTCGGTGACATCCCGTTCGAAATCCAGGTCTGACAATAGCGGATATACCTGCTTCACACCACGGACAACGCCGCGGATCAAGTTGATGCGATCGAAGAACGAGTGCTCGGGAGCAAGGAACATCTTTTCCGAACGGTAGTTCGCATCGGCTGGTGCGGAGGGGCTGTAATGGTACAATCTGCTCAATACCTGGTAATAGGCATCTCCATCGGGAACTTCGGTACCGTCCGAAAGGCGCTTCACATACGGCGGATACCCGAGCTTCTCCATGGTTTTCACCGTCTTGGCATCACCCGCGGTCCTCGCGCCCTCGAGGATCATCTCATATCCGATTGAATCGTTTTCAACCGAATTGACCTGTTGTGCGGCTCCGATATAGGCATGGAAGAGATCCGGCTCCTGTTGGGCTGCCATCAAACCGATCACAGAGCCCCAGGAGTGTCCGACGAGGAATATCTTCTCCTGGTTGAATCGGGTCGCCAGAAGTTTGGAAAGCACGATCACATCGTCGGTGAACTGCTGGACGGAAAGGCCATCGCGACCTGCGGCGAAACTTGCCGCTGTCCCACGTTGGTCCCAACAGACTATGGTGAAGTGTTCGTGCAACGGGCCGAGGTAGGGCCGTACCCAGCCGACTTCAGACCCTCCAGGGCCCCCGTCGAGCCATAGGAGCACCGGATTGTCCCTGGATGCTCCTGCCACATAGATAGTCTGCCGTGTTCCATTGATTGTTACGGTATCGCGTGTATCCACTTCCAACTCGATTTCTTTTCCCCGTGCATCGTAAACCTTCTGCGTGTGCGAGCATGAGGATGCCATCAAAAATAGGACAAGTGCCAATGCGATCCAGATTCCCCACTGTATGCTGTGTTTCATATCAATCTCCTTTCCGACTGTGTGTCGGTAAGGTCATGATGCGTTTTTGCCCGACTGTCTCCAATCGGAAATACTGCGTAATCGATGCAGTGGGGGCTACGTAATTAGTTGTAAGGATCAGTCGTGGAGGAGATTGAGTAGCTCTATGCGGCTTTGTGCGCCTACTTTCTGGAACAGGTTGTAGATATGGGTACGCACCGTTGCCTCCGAAATACCGAGGTGGCCGGCGATTTCCTTGTTTGACAATCCTTGGGCGATGAGAGCGGTCATTTCCTTTTCCCTCGGCGTCAGGGAGAAGCGGGACAATGTGGTATCGCTTACCGGTTCGAATGCCGTAGCGGAATTGGGGTTCTTCGCCAACGACTGGATGGAAGCGACGAGGACGACGGTATTGATGCCAAGATAGAACAGGTATTCGAGCGAGAGGGGGTGCAGGGAGTTTTGGGTCGCGCGGTTCAAAAACAATTCCAGCAGGCTCAGCGGGACGAATGCGAGCGTGCAATACCCGATACCATGGACCAGCAACCGGTATGCGTGGTGTTGTTGTTGCATATCTGCCTTGATAAGGTTGAGGCCGAATAGCGAGAGGGTCACTGCAACGGTGAGATACACGAAGATTTGCCACAGGCTTGTCGGGGTCATGGCATGGAGGAAACTTGTAGGCAACAAGGAGCCTGCCAAGCCGGATACCATGATCCCCACGGAGACCAGGCAGCTGATGCGGGCGCCCAGGTTCAATTTTCCCCTAGCCTTGCGAAATTCACGAAGTCCCAGAATCCACCACATGCCCAAATACAACCCCATATTGAGTAGAGTACCGATAGTGCCGAATACCGTTTCAACCTGCTGTTGTCTCGGACCTACCAGCCCCATGACCTGCATGAGGTAGTAATAGATCGCCACCAACGCGAGGCTGGAAATGAATAGTCCCTGTACCAGGAGCATCCGGCGGGTGAATGGTTGTTTGAGGCGTATGGAAAGCACCAGCAATGCCGCAAGTGACCCGAAACCGGTTGAGAATATGATGATGTAGGTAAACAACACAATATGTTTCACTGTGGGGAACTGTATCATCGAGTTCGCCATCAGGCAAGAAGGTTGTCGTGTTTTTATCCTAATACGAATATATTCGTATGGTTGTATTCCCCGCTTTTAAGGCATGTATTGCTGCAGAGGTGTACTATGTTGCGTATGAAAAGTTACCGGGGTATGTTCCTGGTGTGTATGCTGGTGGTTCTTGGGTTCTCCTGTTCATTGGTTGCCGATGGGCATTCGAATCGATACAGTCGGCAACAGTGTGGTGATCCGTTTTGGATTTCCCAAGTAGGAGACTCCTATACCTATCAGGTGCGTAGGGGTTCGGCCGATGCCAGCTCGATAGATATCGAGTTCAAGGGATTCTCGGGCCGCGATACGGTCTGGGAACTGATATCCAATTGCAATGTCATGGTACCGTATGAACTGGTGGTCTCCGATCTCCATGCGTCCGAATTCAAGGTGGTGCTGGTCAATGAGGCTACCGGTGAGGTCGTGACCGTAGTGCGGACACGGGAAAACCAGCAGGAGTATCTGGTATTGGTTCCCGGCAGGTATAAGGTCAAGCTGGTCGGATATGCCGCGGCTGGACAGTTGTCCATGAGGTTGGATGTCCCCTTGGGGGTCATTGCCGTGGACCGCTTTTCCGATCGCTGGTGATCCGACGTACCTGCAGGTATTCTCTTTTGACTTGGGACACATATGGCAGTATACTAGGGGTAGCGGCGATATTGGTTCGGCTTGAGTATGTTTCCCACCGTGCCTTTCGCTGGGGAAGCATATGGTATCGGCGGATATGCCGGTATCACGGAAGTCGACCCGCCTCCGCCGCAGGAGGGATGTATGATGGAACGAGCGATTATCGCAACCGACCTTTCAGAAGCTTCCGATATCATGGTCAAGCATATGGATTTTCTGAAGGACTTTGGAGTCACTTCCCTATTGTTGCTCCAATGTCCCGATTATCAGGAGGTCGCCTCGGAAGTCTTTCCGTATGTCGCGACAATTCAAACCGAAGCGATCGAACGCCAAAAGGAAGACCTTCAAGGGCTGGGCTTTGCAGTCGAGTCCCGGATTTCTCCGGGAAATGCCAAACGGGAAATCAACCGTATCGCCGAGGAAGAGGGTTTTTCCCTTGTGGTTGTCGGCTCCCAGGGCAGGTCGCTGCTCGGTGGGGCTTTTCTCGGTGGCGTGGCCCATGAAGTCATGCTGGGAACGCGCAAGCCGTTGCTGATCATCCGTCTGCAGGTGGACGAACAAAAGCATTTGTCCGTTACGGGAATTGCCGAGGAGGGAGTGGTCAAGCGGATCCTGTTCGCAACCGACTTCTCCCCAGGGGCGGAGGGTGCATTCGCCCATCTGGAACAGTTGATGGCAACCGGTAATGTCAAGCAGATCACGTTGTTGCACGTGCAGGACCGCAGTCATATAGAGCCACATTTGGTCGAACGGCTGGAGGAATTCAATACGATCGACAAGGAACGGTTGGAGGAGATGAAGAACCGGCTTTCCTCGGGAAGCAAGGTGAAGATCGACACCAAGTTGATCTATGGTGATCCCCATACGGAAATCCTGCGTGAGCTGGAGGAGAATGATGCCACCATGGTGATGATGGGAACCCAAGGACGCGGCTTCCTACGTGAATTGTTTGTCGGAAGTGTGAGCCAATACATTGCCCGCAGGGCGCAGGTGCCTGTTTTCCTTATACCCATCAAGCCGGAATAGCTCGGTTCCCCGCACAGATCCATAAGGCCCGAAAAGACCGGATTGCCCGTTGGTTTGACAGCAATCGTTTAATATGTGATGCTGTATGGTAACGTAAGAAGAGGTAATGCATGTATATAGCGATAATCAACATCCATGGATTGGTGAGAAGCAACAATATTGAAATGGGACGGGATGCCGATACCGGTGGCCAGACGCGGTATGTGGTCGATCTGGTCAAGGAGTTGTCTACCCGGGAGGATGTTGAGATAGATCTCTTCACGAGGAAGATCGGAGACAAGCGGCTGAGCAAGGATTACAACAAGCAGATCGAGGAAATCGGTGGGAAGGCACGCATAGTGCGGCTACCCTGTGGTGGAGTGAAATATATCCGCAAGGAGAAGCTTTGGCCGCATCTGGATGAGTTCGTCGATAGCCTGATCGAATTCTTCCGCTCCGAGAAACGGGTGCCGGATATCATTCATGGCCATTATGCCGACGGTGGGTACATCGCCACCGAGATCGCCAGTTATTTCCACACTCCGTTGGTGTTCACCGGGCACTCGCTCGGGAGGAACAAACTCGATTACCTGAAGTCGACAGGGGTCTCGGACGAAAGGATCGAGGACTATTATTCCATGTCGTCCCGAATCGCCCAAGAAGAGCGGACGATCCGGAAAGCGGATATGGTGATCACGAGCACGAACTATGAGCGGGAAGAATTGTACAGTTCGTACAAGAACAGGGATTTGGAACGGTTTGTGGTCGTTCCACCCGGGTTGGATCTGGACAAGTTCTTTCCGTACTACCATTACGAGATCCAGGATCCTTCGGTGACCGAAGAGCAGAAGCTGGCCCAGTTTACCATGATGAAGGAGTTGCAGAGGTTCTTCACTGTCCCGGACAAGCCGCTTATCATGGCTTTGTGCAGACCCGAGGCCCGAAAGAATATCGACCTGTTGATCGAGATCTATGGAAAGAACAAGGACCTGCAGGCCATTGCGAACCTGGCGATATTCGCCGGTATCCGTGACGATATCAACACCATGGAGGAGGGTGAGAAGCAAGTACTCACCGATATGCTCCTGCTCATGGACCGCTATGACCTGTATGGCAAGATGGCGATACCGAAGCACCACAACCCGGAGCGGGATGTACCGGAACTATATCGGATCGTGGCCATGAAGCGGGGTGTGTTCGTCAGCGCGGCGGCATTGGAAAATTTCGGGCTTACCTTTATCGAGGCGTCTGCGGTCGGTTTGCCGTTCGTAGGTACCGACAAGGGTGGCGTCCAGGATATCAGGAAGAATTGTGACAGCGGGGTGTTGGTGGACATAGGCAAGCCGAAGGCAATCCATGACGCCATCCACAAGATCCTGACCGATTCGGAGTTGTGGGATTCGTTGTCGCAGCATGGCGTGGAGCGGATTCGGCAGGTCTACAACTGGCAGACCCATTGCGATACCTATCTTGCGCAGTTGAAACGGGTCATGGAGGAGCACAAGGTCAAGAAAACTCCCGATGCCCGGTATGAGCGGAGTATGGCCAAACGCATGAGCTCGCTCAAGTACCTCCTGGTCAGCGATATAGACAATACCTTGACTGGCGATGCCGACTCGGTCGAGGAGCTGAAGAAACTGTTGGAAGAGTACCGCGATACCGTCGGTTTCGGTGTAGCCACCGGGCGGAATGTGGAATCCGCCAAGGAGATATTGGAAACGTATGGTTTCCCACAACCCGACGTATTGATCACATCGGTCGGTTCCGAAGTCTTCTACGGGGAGAACCTGATAGCGGACAAGGGGTGGTCGCACTTCATCCGCAGACGGTGGCATCCCAGACGGATCCGCGAGGCCTTGTCCGGGTTCGGTGCTTTGGAACTACAACCCGAAGAGGGCTCCCAACGTGATTTCAAGGTCAGCTTCAATGTGTTGGACAATTCCGATATCGATTCGCTCATGCAAAAGGTCGGCGACGCGCTGGGAAAGACGAAATCTTCCTGGCACCTGGTGCTTTCGCATGACCGTTTCCTCGACATACTTCCATACCGTGCATCCAAAGGGACTGCGGTGAAGTATATCGCCTGGAAATGGCATATCGATTTGAAAGCGGTAGTGACTGCCGGCGATTCGGGCAACGATGCGGACATGATGATCAAGCCGTTGAAGGGAATCGTGGTTGCCAACCACGAAGCGGCTCTCGACTCCTTGCGGAGCATGAAGAACTTGTACTTCGCGGAACGTTCGTATGCTGGAGGGGTTATCGAGGGGTTGCGAAAGTTCGGTGTGCTCCCGTCGTAGTGGCTAGTTGTATGAGCCGGGGTGTGTGTCCGGCCATGTAGATGGGTATATTGAGCAGGTCGTCGTCACTTTTCAGGTTCAACAGCGAGAAACGGAGTGCGATTTCGGGAGCATAGAGTTGACGGTACAATGCCAATGAATGTGATTTGACATTCCGTGCCGTCTTTACCTCGACCGGAACGATGCTCTTGCCGTGTTGGATCACGAAATCGACCTCGGCACGATTACCCGATTTCCAATACCAGACCGCGTCGCCACAGATTTGTCTCAACGACTGCAGGATATAGCTTTCTGTCAAGATTCCACGGAAACGACTGAGAGACGGACTCTCCGAATCGACGCTGCTTGCCGGAAGTCCTGCCAATCTGCGGAAGACTCCGGTATCGGAAAAGTAATATTTGTATTGGCTCTGGTATATGTAGGAATCTATAGGATCCTGGGGTCGCTCTACCCGCCGCACCATGACAAGAACCTGATCCTCCAACAATTGGAGGATCAGTGGATCGATAGACAATCCTTCCGCGGCCCCCTTTTGCCGGGAATTGTGGAAATGGGTGTTTTCGCGAGCCATGTGTTTCGGAACGTGTCTGCAAAGCTCAAGGCTCCGCTTGCTTTCCAAATGCAATTTTTCTGCACAGATATCTGCAATACGGGCAATTTGTGTATCAAGGGCTGCATCGACTGCAGAAAAGTCGTGTGATTCGATCCACGTGTCGACTACCGGGAGCAATCCACCGATAGCCATGTGTATACGCACGAGATGGGCCAGTCGAGTCGCTATCGCCTTGGGAATCGGTTGGATATCTTGCCATCCGCATAGGAAATCCTCAAGATTCTGGTTTCCAGTCATGTTCAGGAATGTCCTGAAGTCAATGCGGTCCACCGCACCTCCTCACATAGAGTACAGCAAGCTCCGCAATACATAGTGGAGAATGCCGCCATGCCTGTAGTAGGCGACCTCGATGGGAGAATCGAGGCGACATACCACAGGGACCAGTTCCTCAACTCCGGATTCACGAACCACTTTCATGGTCAACTCCATCTGAGGTGTGATCTCCTCGGGAATTTCGAGCGAATAGCTCTCCGTACCATGAAGGTGGTGGGATTCGATGGAGGCGCCCGCTGCAAAGACAAGCGGCAGTACTCCCATGCCGACGAGATTGCTCCTATGGATGCGCTCGAAGGATTCAGCCAGTACCGCTCTGACGCCCAATAGATTCGTTCCCTTGGCCGCCCAATCGCGCGACGATCCTGTACCATATTCCCTTCCCGCCAGGACGATGAGTTCGACGCCCTCCTGGGCGTATGCCTGCGCCGCATCGTACACGTGCATCAGGGTGCCTTCGGGCAGTTTTCGGGTGAACCCACCTTCCTTCGGAGTGGTGAGTTTCTGTTTGATCCGGGTATTGGCAAAGGTTCCACGCATCATCACCTCGTGGTTTCCCCGTCTGCTGCCGTAGGAGTTGAATTGCTGTGGATCGACACCGAGGGATGCAAGGTACGTTCCCGCAGGGTAGGAGGGGTCTATCGATCCGGCTGGACTGATATGGTCGGTGGTCACCGAATCGCCCATGACCAGCAATGCACGGGCTCCCTTGATTGCTCCGATATGTGGTGGAATCTTGGGGAAATGGTCGAAGAATGGAACTTTCGCGATATAGGTGGAACTCGTATCCCATTTGAAGGTGTCACCCTCGGGAGCCGGTAGTTCGGCCCATTTGGCATCTCCGTTGAAAATGTCCCGGTACTTTTCCAAAAACGATGCAGACGATACGTGCTTGGTCGCCAACCGGGAGATTTCCTTCGGGTCGGGCCATAAATCCTTGAGGTAGAGCGGTCGACCACCGTGGTCATATCCGATCGGGTCCTGGACAATGTCCATGTAGATGCGACCGGCAAGCGC
>Ga0154462_138_pt3 | contig 36417 bp, 36 predicted proteins | sample RifGroC2_FD_105655 | JGI IMG/M metagenome (GOLD analysis project Ga0154462, IMG submission 105655) | Spirochaetes bacterium GWC2_52_13
GAGGAACCCGAGCTGGACGAGGAACCCGAGCTGGACGAGGAACCCGAGCTGGACGAGGAACCCGAGCTGGACGAGGAACCCGAGCTGGACGAGGAACCCGAGCACCAATCGAAGAAGAGACGGATAGAAACCGCCCATTACGAACCTGAGGAAGATGAGGAAGAGATCATACTCGACGACGACTTGATCGAAACATGACCAAATAATTTCACGGTACAGTATACTTGGGGTATTGAGGAAACAATTGCCTCTGTGATACATTCCACAAGTACCGAGGAATCGGCGTAATGATACGAATTGTATGGTTGTACCAGCCGAAGACCGGTGCGTAAAGCAACGGCCGGTCGGTATCACCCTATATGCCAACCACCGTTGCGAAACAAATCGAGTCGGCAGGGAAGGTGGCAGTATGGCAAAATTCGTTTTCGTTACCGGTGGTGTGGTCTCATCCTTGGGAAAAGGCATCACAGCAGCCTCCTTGGGCTGTCTTTTGAAGAGCAGGGGACTGTCGGTCACAGTCCTGAAATTCGATCCTTACATAAACTTCGACCCCGGAACCATGAGTCCCTACCAGCATGGTGAAGTGTTCGTGACGGACGACGGTGCCGAAACGGATCTGGACTTGGGCCACTATGAACGGTTCCTCGACATTTCTATCGGGAAGGCCAACAATGTCACCGCCGGTAAAGTCTATTGGTCCGTAATCCAAAAGGAACGGCAGGGTGAATATCTGGGTGGGACCGTCCAGGTGATTCCACATATCACCAACGAGATCAAGAGCCGGTTGTTCAATCTGGCGGAATCGTCGAAAGCTGATATCGTCTTGGTTGAAATCGGCGGAACTGTAGGCGATATCGAAAGCCAACCTTTCCTTGAAGCCATTCGGCAGATGAAGCGGGATCTCGGCAAACAGGATACGTTGTATCTCCATGTTACGCTTGTTCCCTATATCGCCGCCGCCGGTGAATTGAAGACCAAGCCTACCCAGCATAGTGTCAAGGAATTGCGGGGAATCGGAATCCATCCCGATTTCGTCATCTGTCGGTCGGATAGGCCACTTCCCTCCGGGATGAAAGAAAAGATCGCCATGTTCTGTGACGTAGACAAGGAAGCGGTCATTCCAAACCCGGACCTCCCTTCGATCTATGAGGTCCCCTTGTTGTTCGAGGAAGAGAACCTCGATATGCTGGTCTTGAACCGGCTCGGATTGGAAGCGGGCCCCAGACATATGTCCGATTGGCACTCCATGGTGGAGAACCGCCGACATCCTGAAAGGAAAGTCCGCATCGCCTTGTCGGGCAAATATGTGGAACTATCCGATGCGTATATCAGTGTGGTGGAATCACTCAACCACGCCGGTTTCCATCACAGGACCAAAATCGAGTTGATAAAGGTCGATGCCGAAAACCTCGAGGAAGCGGATGAAGCCAAAATCCAGGAACTGTTTGCCGGTATCAGCGGAATAGTGGTTCCGGGAGGTTTCGGATTGCGGGGAATCGAGGGAAAGATCAAGACCATCCGATTCGCACGTGAAAACAACATACCGTTCCTCGGGCTTTGCTTGGGCATGCAATGCGCAGTCACCGAATTTGCACGCAATGTCGCACAACTTGAGGGTGCGGCAAGTTCCGAATGGTATCCGAATACCAAATACCCGGTTGTCGATCTCATGCCAGACCAGAAGGGTGTGGAGCTTGGGGGCACGATGCGGTTGGGAACGTATCCATGCAGGATAACGGACCATGACAGCCTTCTCTATAAGGCCTACGGACAAGATTTGATCGATGAACGGCATCGACATAGGTATGAATTCAACAATACCTACCGCCAGACTCTGGAAGATGCCGGAATGCGGTTCTCGGGGTTGTCTCCCGACGGTTCCTTGGTCGAGGCAGTCGAAATACCTGGACATCCATGGTTTGTCGGTGTGCAGTACCATCCCGAGTTCAAGAGCCGACCGAGTAAGCCACATCCCCTGTTCCGCGACTTCATTGAAGCAGCTGTCAAATGCATAAGCAAATGAAGGGTATCTCCCCCTACGTTCCCTGCACTCACTCGGTAATGGACCAATAGTAATTGTTCCGCTACCCTCGTTTCGTTGGGGAATGAAATGATTAACAACAAGGGATTCGCCTGAAACACTTGACGGTCCCTTTTCCCTTTGAGTATGTTTGATGGGACTGCCAGGGGTGGAAGACGTGGCGGATCATTAATAGATACGAATGTCCTCACGACTTGGTAGCATTTGAAATACGTACGCACAGGTAATTTATGAGCAAGAAAGAGAAGAAAGAGACTGAGAAGAAAGAGAAAGACCTGCAGACTCCCGTGGATCACCAGGAGCCTACGGATGTGACTGGGGGGGTGGAAGCCTCCCAAACGGCGGAACAGGCTGAAAGTTCCCTTTCTCCACAGGAGGCCCGTATCGCAGAGTTGGAGATGGAAGTGGAAAAACTCACCAAGGAATTGGCCGAGGAGAAGGAATCGTTCATGCGCAAGCTTGCCGATATGGACAATTATCGGAAACGACTTGTACGTGAAAAGGAAACGGCTGTGCAATATGCGAATGAGCGGTTGCTTAGCGATTTGATTCCAATCCTGGATGATTTTGAGCGTGCGGTCGAAGCCGGAACCTCGACAGAAGATGTCCAAACCTACGTCGATGGCATCAAACTGATCCAAAAACAGCTGTTGGACGTATTGGGAAGGAATTGGGGCTTGAAGAAGATGGACGATATTGTCGGCAAGGAATTCTCGCCTCATGAGCATGAAGCCATGATGATGGAAGCGGGCGACCAATTCGATACCGAGACGGTTCTTGCCGAATTGCAAAGAGGTTATTATCTTCATGATAGGGTTTTGAGAACCGCAAAGGTGAAGGTGGGAATACCACAGTAACTTACGAACGAAAATAAATTTGCAGGAAAAGGATTATCATATTCCAGATCTTGTGTACAAATGTTGATGGTGAATTTCAAGGAGAAGAACCATGGGTAGAATAATCGGAATTGACTTAGGTACAACCAATTCATGTGTTGCAGTCATGGAAAACGGCGATGCCGTCGTAATTCAGAATTCGGAAGGACAGCGGACCACTCCCTCCATTGTCGGTTTTACAGCAAAGGGAGAACGTTTGGTGGGTCAGCCTGCCAAGAACCAGATCGTAACCAATGCGGAAAATACCGTATCATCCATAAAACGCTTTATGGGTCGTCGTTTTGCGGAGGTCCCATCGGAAATCACGAAGGTCTCGTACAAAGTGACAGCAGGCCCTTCGGATGAGATCCGCGTATCCATCAGAGGCAAGGAATACTCCCCGCAGGAAATTTCTGCGGCGACCCTCCAAAAGATGAAGAAAACCGCGGAGGATTACCTCGGCGAGCCGGTCACGGAAGCGGTCATTACCGTTCCCGCATATTTCAACGATGCCCAAAGGCAAGCTACAAAGGATGCCGGAAAGATCGCGGGCCTGGAAGTCAAGCGGATTGTCAACGAACCCACTGCGGCAGCTCTTGCGTACGGATTGGGAAAGGACAACTCGAAGGAAGAGAAGATAGCCGTATACGACCTTGGTGGTGGTACCTTCGACATCTCTATCCTCGAACTTGGCGACGGCGTGTTCGAAGTGAAGTCGACCAATGGTGACACACATCTTGGTGGTGATGACTTCGACCAGAAGATTATCGACTGGTTGGTCGATAGTTTCAAGAAGGAATCCGGAATCGACTTGTCGAAGGACAAGATGGCGTTGCAACGTCTGCGTGAAGCCGCCGAGAAGGCAAAGATCGAGTTGTCCAGCACAAAGGACACGTCCATCAACCTTCCGTACATTACCGCTGATGCCTCCGGGCCGAAGCACTTGCAGATGAACCTTTCCCGCGCCAAATTCGAACAGATGGTTTCGGATCTGGTGGAACGAAGCCGCAAACCTTGCTTGAATGCATTGAAGGATGCAGGGCTTTCCCCGAAGGATATAGACGAAGTTATCCTGGTGGGAGGATCGACCCGTATTCCCGCAGTCCAGGCACTTGTAAAGGAAATTTTCCAGAAGGAACCCCACAAGGGTGTCAATCCCGATGAGGTTGTTGCGATGGGTGCCGCTATCCAAGGTGGTATCCTTGGTGGTGATGTGAAGGACGTGTTGCTCTTGGATGTTACTCCCCTGTCTCTCGGAATCGAGACGTTGGGTGGAATATCGACCAAGTTGATCGAACGCAATACAACCATCCCAACCCGGAAGAGCCAGATTTTCTCGACTGCCGCAGACGGACAGACAGCTGTTTCCATCCATGTGCTACAGGGTGAGCGTGAAATGGCAAGCCAGAACCGGACACTTGGCAAATTCGATCTTATTGGGATTCCAGCGGCTCCACGTGGCGTGCCCCAGATTGAAGTGACTTTCGATATAGATGCCAACGGTATCGTCCATGTCAGCGCGAAGGATCTGGGTACAGGAAAGGAGCAGAAGATTCGGATCGAATCGTCTTCCGGATTGTCCGAAAAGGATATCGAGCAGATGGTCAAGGATGCGGAGTTGCATGCCGAAGAGGACAAGAAGGAACGTGAGCGGATCGAGGTACGAAACGAAGCCGATAGTCTCATGTATTCGACCGAAAAGTCCTTGAAGGATTATGGCGACAAGATTTCGGACGAGGAGAAGGCAAAGATTGAAAGTGCCATCTCCGACCTGAAGGCAGCCATGACCTCCAATGTGATAGACGATATCAAAGCGAAGACCGAAGCACTCCAACAGGCGGCATACAAGTTGGCTGAAGAGATGTACAAGGCGACAGCAGCCCAGCAGGGTGCCGAGGGACAGGGGCCTGACACACAAGGGCAAGGGTCGTCTTCACAAGAGAAAAAGGCTGATGACGGTGTTGAAGATGCCGATTATGAAGTCGTAGATTAATCGAATCCAACTGAAGGAAGTGTTGCACCGTGGCAAAACGGGATTATTACGAAGTCTTGGGCGTTTCCAAAGGAGCCGCCCAGGACGAAATCAAAAAAGCCTATCGTAAATTGGCTGTGGCGAATCATCCGGACAAGAATCCTGGGGATGCGGCGGCGGAAGAACGGTTCAAGGAAGCCAGCGAAGCCTATGAAGTATTGAGCAACGAGCAGAAGCGGCAAGCGTACGACCAGTACGGGTTCGCGGGTGTCGATGCCGGTGGTGCACAGGACTATTCCAATGTATACCGGGACTTCAGCGATTTGTTTGGTGGAGGATTCGGAGATATCTTCGGATCCTTCTTTGGTGGCGGTGGGCGGTCCTCGCAAGCATCCCGTGGTCCGGCTGTGGGTTCAAGCCTGCGGTACGATATCGAGATCGATTTCAAGGACGCTGTCTTCGGAACCAAAGTCGACGTTTCCTATACCCATCAGATCCATTGCTCGACATGCCATGGATCGGGGGTGAAGAGCGGTTCGGGAAAAAAGATTTGTCCTACCTGTAACGGTGTAGGTCAAGTGAGACGGAATTCCGGCTTCTTCTCCATAGCTTCTACGTGTCCCACCTGTGGTGGTGAGGGCCATATTGTCGAGAACCCCTGTGGTGAATGCCATGGGTCGGGTCTTATGCGCAAGCAGCAGAAGCTGAAGGTCACGATACCTGCTGGAGTGGATACCGGGAACCGGATCTCCATTTCGGGCATGGGCGATGCTGGACCGAATGGCGGACCGTCCGGCGATTTGTTTGTTTATGTCAATGTTCGTCCCCATGCCTATTTCGAACGGTCTGGAACCGACTTGTATTGCCAGATTCCCATATCGATAACCCAAGCCGCATTGGGCGGGGATATCGAAGTGATGACAATCGACGATGTGAAGGTGAAAGTAGCCGTTCCAGCCGGGACACAGAATGGAAAAGTCCTGCGTCTGCGTAACAAGGGTGTTCCGAAATTACGTGGATCGTTGGATCAACGGGGTGACCAATATATCAAGTTGATAGTGGAAACTCCCCGGAAATTGAATCGCGAAGCAAAAAAACTAATGAGCCAGTTGGCTGAAGTCTTGGGAGAAAACAAAAATCCCGAGCCGGTACCATTTACCGAATAGGGGAGTTTTCATGGGCGAGAGGATAGTAGGATTTCATGCGATCGAAGAGGCTTTGAAACAAGCTCCTGCTGGTAGCATATTGTATATTTGCAGGAATATGGAAAAGCGCAACGATCGCTTGGAGTCGTTGGCTCGCGGAAACTCGAACGTCGCAGTCAGAAAGATAGCGAAGATTGAAATGGACAGGCTGATACAGAGTGCGGACCATCGTGGAGCCATGTTGGATATGGGAAGGCCCCGGGAACGCCAGTCGGGTTCCGGTAGGAAGGACGCCACAACAGTGAAGGACTTTCTCGCGGGATTGCCAGAAGACAAGCCTGCCCTGGTTCTTGTCCTCGACGGTATTACCGATGTCCACAATCTTGGTGCGATCCTACGGAGCGCCGACCAGTTTTCCGTCGATCTTGTGATCGTACCGGAACGACGGAGTGCCCAGGCAAACGAAACCGTGGTCCGCATCTCCAGTGGAGCCGCGCAATACGTTCCCATGGCTACGGTGACCAATCTGGTCCGTGAGATTGAATTGTTGCAGAAACAGGGTTTCTGGGTATATGGCGCCGATATGGGTGGTGATGCCGTATTCTCGATGAAATTCCCGAATCGGACGGTGCTTGTCATGGGTTCGGAAGGGGATGGGATGAGCCAGCTGGTTGAAAAGCATTGCGACCATATCGTATCCATTCCGACATCCGGACACATCGACTCGTTGAACGTGTCGGTTGCCGCGGGCATCCTATTATATGAATTCCGTCGCCAACAACCGGTTGTACGTGCCGAGGAGGCTTAGCCTCCACTTTCCAGCTCTTGCCCTGGGGTTGCGATACCATTCATCAGCAAAAAGCCTGCACCGGTTTCATTACGGTTGCAGGCTTCAATTTTTATACCGAGTGATAGTCTGACACGATTGCCGATTAGTTCTCGAAAAACTTGTTCCCGATATCGTTGCGGTACCACGCCCCATTGAAACGAACCGAGTCGATATACTGGTACGCCTGCTTATTTGCTTGGATAATATTTTTCCCGATTCCGACAATCGTGACATTCCTTCCACCGGTTGTCACAGAGACATTATCCTTCTCCATGACAGCACCATAGAAGACCATCGGTTTGTTTGTCAGCAGGTTGTTCCTTATGATATTGGGAAGTGGTTCGACAATCTGTCCCAGCACCGGTTTGTCGGGATATCCCTGGCTGGCAACCACCACCGCCACGGCCGATTTGGTCGAAACCTCAAGTTGGAAATTCTTGACAGTATCTTGCTTCATGGCGTTGAGAATCTCGATGATATCCGACTTGATCAGCGGAACGATAGCTTGTGTTGCAGGATCGTTGAACCTGACGTGGTAGTCGACCAATACGGGGCCATCGTTTGTGAGAATGACACTGAATGTCAGAACACCCTTGTAGGCAAATTGTTCGACCTGCATACCATAGAGTGTAGGTTCGATAATCAACTCGATGATCTGCTTCTGGACACTTTTCGGAAGTGGTACGGGACAGATGGACCCCATTCCACCGGTAGCGGCACCTGAACCGCCTTCCTCGCTCTTGGTATAGTCGGAGCAAAGCGGCAACATCAGGTATCCGTTGTTGTCGGTGAAGACTGTAATGGTGACGGACAATCCGGCCAAGTGGTTCTCAACAAGAAGATTGTCGGTCTGCAAAATACCTTTGCCGAAATTCATCAGGGTTTGGTAATCGTTCGAGTCGACCATGATCCTGCTCGGAGCCATGGCATTGCGCTTGAGAACGAAGTTTTCTCCCGGGTGGCGCTTCAGGAAATTCGACAAGGATTCTTCGTCGGAGAACATCTTGTATGGCGGGGTGGGAATATTGTGACGGGATGTGAAGGTTCTTGCGAAATAGCGGTCACCCTCAAGTTTCAAGGCATTGCCTGGTGCTCCGAAGGTGTCTATGCCACGATTGTTCAGGTAATCGATCACCCCGGTAAACAATGGTGCCTCGGTTCCGACAAACACAAAGTTGATATCGTATTTCCTGCAAGCCTCGTAAACCGATTCCGGAGATGACGGATCGACATCGGGAAGATTTTCCGCAATGTCACCGGTGCCAACATTTCCTTTGGCGACAAACAGCCCGTCAATAAGCTTGCTTTGGGAAAACAACCAAGTCATCGCATGGTCTTTTGCTCCAGAACCCAACACAAGAACTCTCATGTTTTCTCCTTTCCCTGCATAGTTTCGGGACTCCAAGAAAGCTACCATGTAACGATTGGCAAGGTCAACTCTCGACAGGTTATAGCTCTTGTGGAGTCTCTTCCACCAAGCGGGCACAGATGGTCTCATACTGCTCGTAGGTGTTCGCTTGGACGAGTGCCTGCTTGGCTTTCGAAGCGTGATGGATCCCCTTGAGATAGGCGGTCGCATGCTTGCGCATCTCTCGGCAAGCCAGCCGTTCTCCAATGTCGTTTCCCATGAGATGCAGCTGCTTGAGCAGGGTGGTCACCCGTTCCCGGGTAGTGTGGTACACCGTCTCCTCCCCCTTGGTCAGCAGGTTGTAGGTATCGGAGAAGATGAAGGGGTTTCCCATGGCTCCACGGGCGAACATGACACCGTCGACCCCTGTCTGTTCCAACATCTCTTTGGCAGCCTGGGCTGAAAAGAGGTCGCCGGAACCGAAAATGGGAACCTTCGGATTGTTCTTGTACACATAGTGTTTCAAATCGGCTAGCGCCGACCAATCGGCGGTTCCCGAATAGCCCATGGCTTTCGTACGGGCGTGCATCGTGATCATGTCGACTCCAGCCGCAAGTGCGGCATCGGTAGTCTCACGATAGTTGAGGGAGCTTGAATCCCATCCCAATCTGATCTTGACCGAAACGGGGATATCGCAGGAATGCTTGATAAGGTGGACAATATCATGGATCTTGTCGGGAAATCTCAGAAGAGCCGAACCGGCTCCTGTCTTCACTACCTTTGGCACAGGACACCCGCAATTGATATCTATGACCGTAGGAGAATATTCCAAGAGCTTCCCGATACTTCTGGCAACGACCGACGCTTCCGGCATGAAAATCTGGATTGCGAGCTGTTGTTCGTTCTCCGCCCGTACCATAAGTTTTTCCGTGTTGACGCTGTCCCGGGCGAGACCTTCGGCACTCACCATCTCGGTATACGTGAACGACGCTCCCTTGTCGATACAAACGGAACGGAAAGCCCTGTCCGTGTATCCCGCCAAAGGAGCGAGAAACAAATTCCCGTCTATATGGACCGAGCCGATATCAACGGGATGATAAAGAGGTTTGGGTTGCATTTGACCAGTCATACGTACTATGCGTTCTCCGGCAAGTGGAAGGCCCTGAGGCTATTTTCGTACAACGCCTGTGCGGTATCTTCCAACGACATTCGTTTGATATCCGCAATCGCTTGTGCAGTCTCGACCAAATATGCGGGCTTGTTCCGTTTCCCCTTGTAGTTTGAAGGAACCATGAAAGGACTTTCCGATTCGATGAGAATCCTATCCATGGGAAGATTTGCTATGGTTTCGTGCAGATGGCGGACGTTCTTATACGTGATGTTTCCGGCGAACGAGAAATACATGGGCAATTCCAAAGCTTCCATGGCGTAGAGCCAATCCTCGGAATAGCAGTGGAATATTCCGCCCTTTTCTCCGATCCTGGTCTTCAATATATCGAGCAGGTCGCGGCCAGCTTCACGGTTGTGGATGATCGCGGGCAATTGGAGACTCCTGGCTATGTCCAGCTGTCTGATGAAAAGCTCCACTTGGGAGTTCTTGTCTCCGAAATTACGATAATAGTCTAGCCCGATCTCGCCAATGGCGATTACACGGTCCAGTTTCGCAAAGGCCTGCAGCCTGTGTTCCCAATTTACTCCGGGGTTCGCTACTTCCGACGGAGAAACTCCCACCGCATGGTATACCCCTGTGGCGGTCTTCAGATTCTCGTATACCTGCTCGAAGTCGTGGAGGCTATTGCAGATACTGACGATATGGGAAACCGACTTCCGCTTGGCGAGTTGTATGATGAGCAATTGCTCCATCTGGTCTTCATGTATCAGGCCGATATGGGCGTGAGTATCAAATAATTGCATGGTTTTTCCTGATGTTGATAAGAAATATGTCTTTACGGGACTTATCAAGAAGATACCATGAACCATTGTGGTCGTCAAGGCAGATTTGTGTTTGACAATTTCGTTCCAACATGGTAGCTTAGGATATGCTTGAGAGAATCTAATGCTTTTCAGCTTAAGCAAATAAGGATGTTGATGAAAAAAGATAGAAATTTCCATTCTGCACATGACGGGGAGGCTCAAGCGAAGAAGCCGACCCAGCGGCCGGAATATGGATATATATATTTGGTGAAGAATCCATCTTCAAATGAATTGTCTGTATGTGCCTCCGAGAAACCTCTTGCGCGTGGAGTCCATGTCATCGCACCCTCCCGTTATGGACTCGATTATGGCATGGTCGTCGGTTCGGCGATGGCGATGAAGGGCTACGAGCCCGGCTCGACCGAATGCCAGGGAGCTTGTCTCCATGGCGAGGCGATCGACGAAGTATATGGGGTCGACGAGGATCTTGTCGCTTCCGGTGAACCTGAAGTCTCCGCTTCTTCGGATGCGGCGCAGGATCCTGTCGTGGTACCTCCGTATGTTGCGGCAGGACTCGATTTCGACGAGACCCCGGATGATGCGTGTGCGCAATGTGAGGGATGCTGTTCCTCCGGCAAAGCGAACAAGGAGGACGATGTTCCGGTCAAGATTTCCGGAGATGTCGACTGGATCGATCGGTTGGCCGGCAAGGACGATTACGCGAGGTACCGTGAGTTGACCGAGATGGAGGGCGAGGCCCTTGTCCTGTGTCGCGAAAAGGTGCAGATCCACGGATTGGATATGAAATTGGTGTCTGCCCACTATTTGTTCGGCGAAGCCAAGATAATCTTCTTCTTCACTGCGGCGAACCGCGTCGATTTCCGTGATCTTGTAAAGGATTTGGTCGCTGTATTCAGGATCCGCATCGAGTTGCGACAGATCGGTGTCAGGGACGAATCACGTGTCTTGGGAGGCTTGGCTGTCTGTGGAAGAGACTTTTGTTGCCATGCCATTACCGACAAATTGAACCCGGTATCCATAAAAATGGCCAAGGAACAAAATCTTTCGCTAAATTCCACAAAAATTTCTGGACCTTGTGGAAGATTGTTGTGTTGCCTTTCCTATGAGTACGATTTCTATTTTGAGGAAAAGCGGAACCTGCCCCAGGAAGGAAGCAAGTTGAAGATACAGCACGAACTGATGAAAATCACCGAAGTAAATATTTTATCACGCAAGATTTCCCTTACCGGTCCCGACGGAAGGCATTTGACGATTCCTTTTTCGGCTGTTTATCACAATGATGAGAACTCTCGCTGGGAAGTGACCCGTGAGTATCTAGACGAATTTCTTACAAACTGATACAAACTATTGTATTGACCGATATTACGGAGTATGGTATTTTGTGTATCCGTTGGTTCAGAGATACAATTAATTCCCTTGAACTTATATAATTGAGAAAACCTTTGGAGGTATTACGTGTTCAACACCAGCTCGGCTGCCAAAAGAGAGCGCCAGAACGAGAAAAGAAGACTACGGAACAGGGAGACCAAGAGTGCGGTTCGTACTGCTGTCAAGAAGTTCCAGATTGCGGCACAAGCCAAGGATAACGATCTTGTGAAAGAAAAGTACGATCTTGCCATCAAGCTGATCGATACTGCCGGAAGCAAGGGCGTCTATCATGCCAATACCGTCTCACGAAAGAAGTCACGACTGCATGCACAGTACAACGCCTTGCAGAAGGCCGAGTAGTTGTATCGTCATCTGTTCATTCTATAAGGAGTAGGTTCATGGCAAACAATAAATTGACCAAAGCTGAGATAATTGAAAACATTCAGATTAAGCTCGGTCTCAATCGACCCGACGTACATAGTGTCATTGATGAATTCTTTGAGGAGATCAAACGTGGCTTGGAAGAGGATCGGGTAATCGAACTTCGCGGATTCGGAACTTTCGAGGTTCGGACACGCAAGGGTCGAGAGCGGGCACGTAATCCCAAGACCGGCGAACTCGTCGCGGTCGATACACACGGGGTTGCAATTTTCAGACCTGGCAAGGAATTGAAGGACTTCGTCTGGAAACTTCGCCAACATAACAACGAAAAGTAACACAAGACTGTGGATTTGTATCGTAAAAGAGGCTTTGGAACCTATGGCCTCGAGATCCTACTGCTAGTTGCTACTGCGGTTGTCTACTCTTTTGCGTTTCCAGGTTTCTTATCGAATAGGGGTTTTGGTGCGATTGCCTTTTTTGCACTGATTCCCCTGTTTGCTATTATTCGCAACACAACTTGGAAGGCCATTCCTTTTTATGGCTTCTTGTTCGGGTTTGCGTTCTACACCTGTTTCAATTATTGGCTCACCACTTTCCATCCACTTGCAATCCTGCTGGTCCCCATAATCAAAGGCGGGGAAATGGTGATGCTGTTTCCAGCCTTGAAGGCTGCCGACCGCTTGTTCAAACGCTACAGCTTCCTTGTCCAGACCATTATCTGGGTAGCCTATGCATACTTGAGCCAGTCGTGGTTCGCCGGATATCCCTACGGGACTATCGCCTATGCCGTGTATGAATTCCTGCCGTTCGTCCAGATTGCCGAATTCTCGGGAATATGGGGCATAACATTCGTCATGGTGCTTCCCCAAGCATTCTTGGGTCGATATGTGGCCGATCAGTTTGGTGGGAAAAAAGAACCGATCATCGCGTTCTTGCGATCCAATATGCCGACAGTCGTCGGATATGCGGCTATTCTGGTTTTCGTCTTCACCTTCGGATTCATCACCCTGTCAAAATGGGAATCCGAGGAACCCGAGTTGACCTGGCGTGTCGCCACCGTGCAGCATAGCGCCGATTCCTGGAAAGGCGGGTATGAGACCTACAAACGAAATTTCAACAATCTTCGGACCATGAGCCTGCAGGCATTGCAGGGCAATCCCGACATGGTGTTATGGTCCGAGACTGCTTTTGTTCCATCGGTCTATTGGCATACCACATACAAGACGGATGAAGCGACCGCGGCATTGGTCGATGAGTTCGTAGCCTTTGGAAAATCCCTCCCGGTTCCATTGCTCACCGGGAATCCGGAAGGAGTTTTGGACAACGAACAGCTGCCACCATTGAACCCCGACGGCTCTTGGAACCGCAAGGACTACAACACCGTGATCATGTTCGAAAGCGGTGAGATAAAGAAGACCTATAGGAAGCAACATCTCGTACCCTTCACCGAGCACTTCCCCTATGAAAAGGAAATGCCCTGGTTGTACAACCTGTTGCTGGCGAACGACTACAATTGGTGGGAAAAGGGTTACGATCCGGTAGTATTCGAAACCGATGAGGGTGTGAAATTCTCAACCCCCATCTGTTTCGAGGATGTGTTCGGGTACTTGACCGCGGGCTTCGTACGCAATGGGGCGGACGTTATCGTAAACATGACGAACGACAGTTGGTCCGGTGCCGTTTCCGCCGAGATGCAACATTTGGCAATGGCCATATTCCGCTCTGTCGAGACGAGGAAGTCCACTGTTCGTGGGACCAATTCGGGAATGACGGCGGTGATTCTTCCAACGGGGAAAATCGTCGACCCGATGGAACCGTTCACCAGGGGATGGCATATCTACGATGTACCGGTCTTTACCGAGGGCAACGATACGTTCTATACCCGAAACGTCGATATTCTTGCGACAATTGCAATCTATGCATCGATCGGATTGCTGGCTTTTGGTCTCATCTTGCGAATCTCCCGGCTGAAAAGGAATCGATAACATGGCCAATGGATATGCTACTGTCTCACTATTTATAATTGGAACTGAAATTACACGTGGAATCATATCCGACAAGCACGGCCAGCTCATGGCGAAGGAGCTGACTACCCTCGGGTACCATGTGAATCGGGTAATAATCGTTCCCGACGATGGATCCATCGGACCACTGTTGCGCGAATGTGTCAAGGAAACCGATGTTGTCATGCTCACCGGCGGACTTGGACCGACCAGTGACGACATGACACGAAACGTGGTAGCCGAATTGGCGGGAGTTCCCTTGGTACAGGACGAGGCGGCATTTGCCCACCTGTACTCACGCATTGGAGAACGGATACATGGTGCGAACCAACGCCAAGTGTGTTTTCCCCAAGGCTTCAAGGTGATAGAGAACCCGAAGGGGACCGCACCTGGTTTCTCCGGTGAGATCCCGGTGGATGTCGGTGGTTCGATCCATACCGTGTTGTGTTATGCGATGCCGGGGCCGCCTGTGGAAATGCACGAGATGTTCTACAATCGGATCTTGCCCGAACTCTCCCAATTCGTCGGTCACGAGGGAGTAGGGAGGGATGAATTCTCCTGTTTCCTTACTCCTGAATCCAAATTGGAGGATATCTGTGGCGAATGTGCCTTGGACTCCATCCTTTGGGGAACCAGGGCTCAGGAGCATCGCATCAGCCTCTACTTGAACGGTGGTTCTGCCGAGACGAGAAACGAGATGGCGAAACGGATAAGCGGACGCATCGGACAAGGATTGCTGTTCGGTGGGGATGTGGAGACTGTTGACCTGTTGAGTCGGGACCTTGAGGAAAAGCACATGACCATGGCAACCGCGGAGTCATGTACCGGCGGGCTGGTCAGCAAGCTGATGACTGACCGTGAAGGTAGTTCGGCTTGGTTTTGGGGTGGGATTGTGTCGTACGCGAATGAGGCGAAGCAACATTTTCTCAATGTTTCACCCGATACATTGGCAGTGCATGGAGCTGTTAGCGGAGACACCGTATTGGAAATGGCCGAGAATCTGTTGCGGCAATCGGACGTCGATTTCACCCTCTCCGTTTCGGGAATCGCAGGTCCTTCGGGAGGAACCGAAGAGAAGCCGATTGGAACAGTTTGGCTTGGATTTGCATCGAAACGGTTTGCCCCGGTGGCGGTGCGTTTGAATTTTTCGTCCTATGGAAGAGCCTCTGTGCGTCGAAGAGCTGCTGTTGCAGCTATATTACTCGGCTACTTTTATGTAAACGGGGCCGATTTGCTTGACATCGTGGACACCTGGCAATATATTTAGAGTATCCCGCGGGATTGCCTTTTACCTATCCATCAATAAAAAGAGTTCCTGCGAAATAATACAACAAGATACGTAATACATCAGGTTCGCATCCGTGTGGATTCGATTCTTTGGAGATTATCAATGACATCAGAATATGAGAATGGTCCCGATTTGTTCGGGACTGCAGAAGAGCAGGGTTCGTCGAGTTCTGTTCCACAGAAGTCCTCGAGACGTGTGGTGAAACGTCGCCCTTCCGATCCTTCGGGACCGGTGGTGGTAAAGGTCAAACCGGCCGACTCATCGCCCGAAGCAACCGGCAATGCCGATTCTGTCGCGACAGGAGCTCCTGGAGAGGCAAATCACAAGCCGGTATCGAAGAAACGGGGTCGGCCACCTAGAAAGCAGCAGCCGGAAGCTGTTGTCGAGGAAAAGGTTGCTCCGGTTCAGGCGGCCCCTGAACGGCAATCCGACCAACCGGTTTCCATGCATCCGCAACAACAGGCCCAGCCTTTCCCCCAAAATCCATCACATCAAAATCCTGTCCAGCATCGCCCCCAACAAAGCAGAAACCACCAGCCGAACGGCAAACAGAACAACAGACAGAAGCAGAACCATCAGAAGGGCAATTATCAGGTCCGCCAGAACAATCGTTCCGGATCGCAAATCGAGGATATTCCAGTCGAGATCTATGTCGAGGATCCTAATGCCGCGCGCATGATCGTGAACGACCTTACCAGCATGACTTTGCCCGCATTGCGCCAACAGGCTGCCGATTTCAATATTTCCCAGGAAACGATACTCGACCTCAAACGGCAGGACCTGATTGTTGAAATCCTGAAAGCCCACGCACTCAAAGGTGGTGTGATCATGGCCTACGGGGCATTGGAAGTCCTTCCGGACGGCTATGGATTCCTTCGTTCTCCACAGAACAACTATCTCAGCGGTCCCGAAGACATATACGTGTCGATCTCGCAGATCAAGATGCTCAGTCTCAAGACCGGTGACACGGTGGAGGGACAGATCAGGCCTCCACGGGATGCCGAACGCTACTTCGCCATGATCAAGGTGCAATCGATAAACCACGATCCCCCGGAAGTCGCGAGGGCCCGCGCCGGATTCGATTCGCTTACCCCGCTGTACCCCGACACCAGATTGAACCTGGAGACGGAGGAGAGCGATATCTCGACCAGGATCATCAACCTGTTCAGCCCGATCGGGAAGGGACAGAGAAGTCTGATTGTCGCTCCACCCCGTGCGGGAAAAACGATACTCATGCAGAAGATTGCGAATGCGATCTCCGAGAATCACCCGGAAGTCTACCTCATGGTCCTGCTTATCGATGAACGGCCGGAGGAAGTTACGGATATGCGGCGGACAGTCAAGGGCGAAGTTATCGCCTCAACGTTCGATGAACAGGCTTCAAGACATGTCTCGGTTGCCGAGATGGTGATTGAGAAAGCCAAACGGCTTGTGGAACACAAGCGGGACGTGGTTATTCTTCTGGACAATATCACCCGACTTGCCCGCGCGTACAACCAGACGGTTCCCGCCTCGGGAAAGATCCTTTCCGGTGGTGTCGATTCGAATGCCTTGCACAAACCCAAGCGGTTCCTCGGTGCGGCGCGGAACATCGAGCATGGTGGTAGCCTCACCATTATCGCTTCGGCCTTGATAGAAACCGGCTCACGTATGGATGAAGTCATTTTCGAAGAGTTCAAAGGTACCGGAAACAATGAAATCGTCCTCGACCGCAGAATGGCGGAACGACGGTTGTATCCGGCCATAAACATCAAGAAATCGGGAACCAGAAGGGAAGACCTGTTGCTTACCCAGGAAGAGGCCGCGAAGATCTGGGCTCTTCGGAATGCGATCAACCCGATGGAAGATATCGAGATGACCGAGCTCCTCATTGACAAAATGAAGAAAACAAAGAATAATGAAGCGTTTTTACGCTCCATGAATAGCGGAGCCATGTAATTGAAGTCGTCCTTCTGTCAAGGCTTGACCGTAGCAGAAGGTAGCAGTATAGACATTGGAGGAATAGAAATGAAACAGGGAATCCACCCCAAGTATGAATTGACAAAAGTGACCTGCGCATGTGGGAATGTGTTCGAGACAAAATCCACTGTCAAGAACCTCGATATTGAAATTTGCAGTGCTTGCCACCCATTCTTCACCGGTACCCAGAAGTTGGTCGATACCACCGGACGTGTTGAACGGTTCAAGAAAAAGTACGGTATTTCAGACAAATAAGCATCGATTGCTCAGCGTCGTACGGCAAACCGCTTCGTTCACCGAAGCGGTTTTTTATTGCAATCTTAAAGTTGATGGCCTAAGATTGAGACATAAAGGAACATATGAAACAGATAACGGAGCTCCATCAACTTGAACATGAGGAAAAGCCGAAGGTAGTGGTGACGGTTCCCGGTCTCTATACGTTGCTGGGAGAATTCGCCGACTACTGCAAAGGTTATACGCTCTGTGGCGCAGCTCCTGTCTCTCTGGAGGTTGCCATTTCGGCGCGTCCAGACCAGAGTGTTCGGTTGTTCATGGCACCTATGAAGGATCGGAAACGCTTCAATCTGCAAAATATCAAGTTCCGTCGTGAAGATCGTTGGGCCAATTTCATCAAGGGTGTGGTCTCCATACTCAATGCCCGCGGTTTTTCGACCGGAGGATTCAATATCACGTTCTCAGGCGATTTGTTGGCCAAGGAAGGAGCAATGGTCAACTCGGCGATTGCCCTTGGCGTGACCATAGCCTTGCGCGAATTGTGTATTCCGGAATTGAAGGTCGAGGATTGTGCTGCAATCGGTTATTCCGCGCTCTCCTCGTTTGCCGGCGAGAATTGCCGTCTGGTCATGTTCCTTGCGATGATGCAGGTCCGTTCGGATTCCCTGCTCCTCTATGATGTACACCACCTCACCTACGAAAGGATTCCCTACGACACGACAGACAAATCCATTCTGACGATGATTGTCGAAAGCCGCATTTCTCCCCATGCCCTACGTGAAGAACTGGTGATAAGAAGGAAGGAGAGCAAGCTTGCGTTTGAACGGCTGCGAAGTGCCTTCCCCTCTGGTCTTTTGCGGGATGTTTCCGACCAGGAAGTCAAGGAATCGGTAGGTATGCTTTCCGAGGAAGAAAAGCGTATTTGCCTGTATGTGCTCTCAGAAAGTCGCTTGGCGAAAGAGGGAGCACGTCTGCTTGCACAAAAGGATATGGTGATGTATGGTAAGGTTCTAAGCAGGGTGCAAGCAGGATTGCGGGATGTTTTCGAAGTGACTTGTCCGGAAATCGACTGGTTGACGAAACGTGCCACCGAGATAAACGGCTGCCTTGGAGCAACCATGATCACCACTGGTTCAAGTGGTACGATACTGGTGTTGCTTTCCAACGAATCGCTTGCACAGTATACTGCTCGAATGGAGGAATACGAGCATATCTTTGGTTTTAGACCCACATGGAATTCCTATGCTCCTGTTGGGGGACTCAAGATAGACTCTTACCGTGCATGATCATACTATTGACGAATGACGATGGGTATCAAGCTGAGGGAATCAGCGTGTTGGAGACTGTGCTCGCCGAAGCCGGACACGAGGTCTGGGTTTGTGCGCCCTCCGACCAACGGAGTGCCCAGTCGCATGCGATGACCCTGAAAGGCAAGATTCGATTCATCCGGTTCGATGCACGACACTACCATTGCAGCGGGACTCCAGCCGATTGCATCCTGTATGGCCTCAACGGTGGCGCTCTTCCGGTTGCTCCCGATGTCGTTGTGTCCGGTATCAACCACGGCTACAACGCAAGTACGGACATCCTCTATAGCGGAACGGTTGGAGCGGCGAGCGAAGCTGCCCTCCGGGGAATCCCAGCTATCGCCATTTCGGCGCGAAACGATCGGCAGACCGGCGAATTTCCCTTCATCAAAGCCGCTTCATTCCTTGTGGAACATCTCGAGGAATTTGTCCCGTTGTGTACACGGGATGTCATGTTGAATATAAATGTACCTCCTACAAACACCGGCCAATGGCGGGTCGGCAAGATTGGACAACTGGAATATTTCGATGTGGTCGAGCGCAGTTCGACCATGCGGGCGACTTCATACGACGCATCCTCTACTAAGATCGGCTTGGCCTACGGCGATACCGATACCGACGCGAATGGTGTTGGAATCGGTGAGGAAGTCACGTTGTCCTTGCGTGGGGAAGTGCCCCCCGAGCTACGTCACCCCGATATGGAGACCGACTACCGCCTTTTGGGTGAGAACTTCATATCGGTAACTCCGATCCTTGTTCATCCTGTTGTGGACATGCCCACGGTGGCACGACTGGAAAAACTACAGGAAGGAGTCTGAGCCGATGAGACAAGCATCTCCCGCATGGGAAGAAAAGTGTTCTCGTTGTGGACTCTGCTGCCATGAGAAGGTCATTGTAGGGCGTGAAGTAATCTACGATCTCGATGCCCACTGTGAACATTACGACCCCAAGACCCATCAATGCCGGATCTACCTGGAACGTCTCGAAATCGAGGCCAGATGTAGACGGGTCTCACGGTTCTCGGCAATGTTCGCATCATACCTCCCTGAGACCTGCGCCTATGTGCAATGGGCACGATCAAAACATATCAGGTTCGCAATACGACGCCATATACGGTTTGCCCGCGGCAATTGTGGCGATTCCGGTGACGAAGATCCCATTTCCTCCCTCTGTCCGGCAAAGTGACTTGACCCCTTGGGTCTGGGACCCATATGTTTTCTATGAGGGAACGAACATGAGAAGAGTATATTTGGATAACAACGCAACAACACAGATGGCCCCTGAGGTCATCGAAGCGATACAGGAAAGTTTCCAATTCTATGGCAATGCCTCGAGCATGCATGAATTTGGACGGGAAGCTATTTCTGGCATTGAAGCCGCGCGTTCGAGTGTGGCTGCCATGATAGGAGCCACACCTGGAGAGATCATCTTCACCAGCGGTGGTTCGGAGTCGGACAACTCCGTCTTCGCCCAAGCACGGGACATGATAGATGCAGGCTCGAAACGAAACAGGATCATCACCTCGACCATCGAGCATCCGGCCATAATCGAGACGTGCCGATATCTGGTGAAGAACGGATACCACGTCGATTACGCGAGTGTCGACTCCACAGGCAAGATCGACCAGGCAGCCTACGAACGGTTGCTGGGTGACGATGTGCTGCTGGTTTCCATCATGGCTGGAAACAACGAGACTGGAACTATACAGGATATCGTCGAACTGAGTCGGCTGGCACACGCCCACGGGGCTCTGGTGCACACCGATGCGGTTCAGGCTATCGGGAAAATGGATGTCGACGTCAATTCCTGGAATGTCGATTATCTGAGCATTTCCGGTCATAAGTTTTATGGCCCCAAAGGCGTCGGAGCCCTCTACGTCCGTAAAGGTGCCCCTTTCGATGCCTTCGTGAAAGGTGGACACCAGGAAGACGGCAAGCGGGCAGGCACATACAACAATCCGGCGATTATCGGAATGGGTAGGGCAGCGCAGTTGATCATGGACACGAGCAGGGAAGAACGGGAAACCTTGTGGAAGCTCAGGGAAAAGCTCCGTACCGGTCTCCAAGGCTCCATTCCGGATGTTGTGGTGAACGGTCACCCCACCGAATGCCTTCCCGGGACACTCAACGTATCCTTTGCCGGAGCCGAGGGTGAGTCTATCCTGTTGATGTTGGACTTTGAAGGGATTGCCGTATCGACGGGTTCTGCTTGTGCGACCGGTTCGTTGGAACCTTCCTATGTGCTCCTTGCATCCGGTCTGGACGTCGAACTTGCCCATGGATCGATCAGGTTCAGCCTGGGACGATACAATACGGAAGCCGATATCGAATATGTTTTGGAAAAAATGCCGTCAATTATCAAGCGGCTGAGGGAGATTTCAACAAGATGAGTAACAATACATCTGTTTGGGTATATACGGATACGGTCAAGGAACACTTCATGCATCCCAAGAATGTGTGGGAAGACGACTCGTACATCGCCGATGGTGAAGGTCTCGTCGGTTCAATGGCATGTGGCGACCAGATGAAGGTCGGCATCAAAGTCGAGGACGATAGGATTGTCGACCTGAAGTGGCAGACGTACGGATGTGCGAGCGCGATCGCCAGCACCTCCATGATGTCCGAGATCGCAATCGGCATGACACTCGAGGAAGCCTACCAGTTGACTCCATCCATGATAACCGAAAGGCTCGGAGGATTGCCCCAGCACAAGTTCCACTGTTCCGTGCTCGGCGACAAGGCGTTGCGGGCGTCGATCGACGACTATCTTGAGAAGCAAGGCCGGGAGAATCCGTATAAGAAGCGGGTTGCGAAGATCATTTGCGAATGCAAGAACGTGACCGACCAGCGTATAGAGGAATTGGTGAAAACCAAGGAAGCCACTACCTTGGAGCAGCTGCGTGACATTACCGGCTTCGGCACGGTTTGCGGCAAGTGCCAGTTCAAGGTGCAGCAACTGTTCGACGAGTACAAGCATATCTACAACGTATAGGATCCGACAGTACCGAAAGTATCGTCAACACTCCGAATGGAACTCGCTGCCGCCGATGAATTCGCGTAGCAGCGAGTCTGTGGGGACAAGGTTCGCCGGAATCGGATAGACATTCTCCAAGAACGCAAGCAGTCTCCGTGCTGTCGGATATGCCTCGTAAGCCTCGGGTTTGACCGTCTTGAGGAGTGGTTCCGCATAGGGTTTCAACACCGCCAACTCGTATTCCAACGCCGAATTGATCATGACATCAGCTTGGTTCTGGTATGGGAAGATGTGGTGCGTCTCACCCCGTTCCACCGAAGGCCACATTTCCAGTGTCATCTGCGCAGTCGTACTGCGCGTCCGGTTGTCGCGTACTATCCGTCGAAGTATCCTATTGTCTGTTGTCGAAATCCGGTTGTGGTCGTCAAGATTCAATTGTGTCAGAGCCGATATATAGATCTTGAACGTCGTTTTCGGGTCGACTCCGGGAACCAGATTGGGGTTGAGCCCATGGATCCCCTCGATCACCAGGATGGTATTGTCCTTGAGGCTGATCGGTTTGCCTTCGAAGTACCGTCTACCGTTGTTCTTGAAATCGAAACGGGGAAGATCCACATCCTCTCCAGCATAGAGCAACTTGAGATTCTCACGGAACAGGTCCAGATCCAAAGCTTCCAAGATCTCCAGGTCCGGCTTTCCGTCCTCATCCAATGGTGCTTCGGTCTTGGGCCGGTAGTAGTTGTCCAATGATATCTGGATGGGATTGAAACCCAACAAACGCAATTGTATCGCCAAGCGGATGGAAAAGGTCGTCTTCCCCGAGGATGATGGACCGGCGATGAACACTACCTTGACAGTCCCCTTCTCGCTTACCATATCTGCTATCTTGGCAATCTTCCTATGTTGCAGATCTTCGTTCATCCGGATAAATGTGAAGATTTCCTGCGAACCGCAAATCCTGTTCATGGCACCCAGACAATCCACCTTGAGGATATTTCCCCACAACTTGTATTCACGGAATATGGAAAAGAGCAACGGATTGTCCTTGAACTGGGCCAGATGCAAGAAATCGGCCGACAATGGGTACCTGAGCAACATTCCCCGTTCGCCGTATGGGCGCAATTCCCAAATATCAAGCAGACGGGTAGTGGGAAGCAGCGGTTCGTAGGAAATATCCAGGAATTCTCCGCACTTGTACAATTCGAGTGTGGGATCGTTGCGGTACGACAGCAACTGTTCTGTTGCGAAATAGCCCTTCTGATGGAAATGCTCCACCGCCGCTGAATAGGAGACTGTCTCCTGTTGTATCGGAATGTCCGCGGAGACCAGGGATTGCAACTCCGCGGCCAGTGCATGGACATCCTCCTTTTCAAGGGAGAACATTCCGTCGAAATTGAAATAGAATCCATCACCCAGGGCATGGGCAATGACCAGTCTCCGTTCGGGAAACAACCGTTCGCTCGCATAGGCAAGCAGATAGCTCAGCGTATGCCGGTACATCCGTTTGCCGATATCGGAGAACATGCGTACCGTTTCGATCGTGGCATCCACAGAGATACGGGCACCGAACGACATGATCTCATTGTTCATGCGCAAGGCGATCACGGGATTGTCTTCGTATCGCAAGGGTTCCTTGTTCAGTGCGAGATGCTTGGTGATGATGTTCTCGACACGCATACCTGCGGGGATACGGATTGATCTGGTTCCGAGCTGCAATGTAACAAAACGTTCCATAGCGATTACCTCTTTTGATCGTGGGTGTGTGAAAACTGTCCATCGTTATGATCGAGCGGATACCCCCAGTAGGCAGCCTCCAGTACCCGGATAAGGTCCTGTATTGTCGGTTGTTGTCTGCTGGTCAAAAGATCGAGGGAGTCGTATGCGATTGTCGCGACCGCTTCCATCTGTTGTGGAAGCAACACCCGCTCTTGTCCCTTCTGGTCCATAACATCGTAGAAGCGCGAGGGAATTGCCGGAGACACCGAGGATGTGAGACCGGTAAAGAATTCGGACACCCAATGTATGAACAACAGCGCATCTTCCTCCAACTCCACCGGATCATCGGCGAACAAGTTGTTGGAGAATACCATGAGCGAGTTCAAACGTGCCAGCATCGGTTCTGTGCCTGCCAAGTTGTATCTCAATGCGTGTGGCAACAATATCCTCATCCCCAAACCGTACGATATATCGGTGGTCTGGGAGAGCACGATGGATAACGTATGTGCGATGGATCCTCCCGTATGGGAAATCGCACTACCTGCAAGCTGGGAAGCGATCGCTATGTGCAGCCTCGCCTCGAGGTCATGGGGGGTGTGTACCACCCGGAAGGAATTTGCGACAACCAACTTCAACGCCTGCATGGCGAAGGCCTCGGTGGTGGGTACGGATAGGATGCTGGTCATGGATTCTATGGCACGCCCAAGGATAGCGGCGACCCCATAAGCCGTTTGCGTACCCGATACGGATTTCGACATCTTGGGATCCAGGAGGGCGATTTCGGCAAAAAGGCCCGTATCGTCGATGCGTAGGGGGGTACCCGTAATCGAATTGCGCACATAGGCGAGTTTCGTGCCTCCACTACCCGAGCCCAAGGTGGTTGGAATTACGATCAAAGGAACGTGCTTCGTACTCGTTGTTCCTCCCAATCCTTCGAGTTGCATCGGGTTCCGGGATGAATCGGATAGCATCAACTTGGCCGTCTTTGCGATATCCATGACCGAACCACCCCCGACCGCGACAATCGCATCGTGATGTCCTGTACTATAGATTTCCACCAGTTTGGAGGCAGTGTTCGAGGAGATTTCCTTCGCACTAAGGATCACAGGGTCTTGCGCGACTCCAAGCAGTTCGACAATTCCCGTACCCGATGCCTTACGGCTTATGATGAACAGCGGATGCGTGGACCCCAGCGATGCAAGGAGATCGGGCAATTGTTTGATGGAACCTTCCCCAGCAATTGTTTTCACGGGAAGATGCAACGAATAATCCTCGAACCGTTTCACAGGGCACCTCCCTGCGCCGGAAAGAGCGAAAGCAATGGCTCAAGCTCCCGTATATGCCGTGGATTCATCAACAGGGCGTGGGTGTCTCCACAAAGTTGTTGAATCACCCGATCGGTTCCTTTCGGCTCAGACAAGGTTACCCACGCGTTTGCGAATTCCACCGGATCCATTCCCAGCAATACCTTGGCGATTTCCTTGTAGAGCATGGGCTCGGTATTTCCGATGTACCGCATTACAAAGGGAAGCAACGCAGCTGCCGTCTGATGGCGGTCTGCCAGATCAGGAATCGCCAAGGTCTCGGCAAAGGAGACTATCGTGGAAATTCCCCGGTTATCCGCACAAACGCCCGCGGCATGCAAGACCGCCGATGCTGAAAGTGTACAATCGATCCACGAGGAACTTTCCTTCGAAGCGGAGAGGATGAATTCCAACGTCTGGTGCGCGTGTTTGAAAGCTGATTCGGCAAACCCCATGAGCATCGGATCGGGTGTGCCGAGAATCGAGGTACAGACGTGCAGAAGCGATGTGCACATGGTGCGTGCCACTTCTTTGCGTGTTGCCAGACGGGTCAATCGACCATCGAAGACAGCATGTACCGCAACCGTGTCTTCCGATTCGACCGTAGTGGTATCCGTGTGGAACCCACCTTGGCATTCACTACCGTCCAAGGTTCCGAAGGGGACCACAATCAGGGAGATCGGGTGTATTCCTTTCGTCTTGAGCAGCACGTGCTTCGCATATCCGATGCAAGAAGCGTTTCCACATGCGACCATACAGTCGAAATTTCCAGCCGCTACTGTTTGCGTTGTCGATAGGAGCTCTTCCTCACTCCATTCATCATCCACCTGGATGGAATGGTACGCGGCCTTTCCATACAACTGGGTGAGGATCTTTTTCACCACACCCTGATGAGATCCCTTGGGGATCAGCCACAAGGGATATTTCAATGCATGTGACTCCATGATCTTGAATGTATGGTCCAAGACCTCTGTTCCTACAGACAGTTGTGTCTGTACATGGAATTTGAAGCCAGTATCAAGTGGTTGTCTCAACGTCATGTCGTAGCGTCCTTTTGGAATAGGAGATACCAAAGATAACGTACCTTGATCGGAAGGGCTCCGCCGGTACCCTGCAAATTTGGGGATAGGGAATAGCGGATCAACCGGTTCATTGCCATAATATGCGCAGATTGTCCCGAGACGGCGATTTCTCCACGGGCAAGCGCGGGGCGAGCATGTTCCTTTCCCCTGAGTATACGCTGCGCTTGTCTACCCGATGAGAAGCGATACTGTACCGACTGGTAGGAATCGGGAAGCGTCTGCACAGGGCGGATGTATTGGCCTGCTTTCTTGAAGTGGAACTGAATCGTGGCGTCCGACACCGGCACATAGCAACTGATGACGAGTCCCTCGGGAAGCGAATCCATCTGCTGCCTGACCATAGGCGAGACTTGGGCATATGCTCCGATTTTTCGACAGAGATAGGAAAGTTTCCAATCATAGTTGCCATTACCCATGTTTCAGCTCCTAGGGGACATTCTACCGGGAGTGGCCCCATTCTGCAAGGCTGATGAAAGTTGTTCTATGATTGACATATGGCGGTAGGCTAGGTAGATTGGGTGATACAGAGGTTGTAGATGAAAAAAGTGGGGGGTGGTAGACAGTATCTCTTGATCGACCTTGCTTCCGAACAATGGGAAGTGCGCTTGATTCCCAGCGCCGACTATGATAGATATCCCGGGGGGGAGGCTCTTGGTCTGCATTTGTGGTCCATGCATTCACCCGCCTCTTCCAATTCCCCGGGGGCCGAGACTCCACTTTGTTTTGCCTGCGGGGCGTTGACCGGGTCGACGATGATGTGCTCCAGCAGCCTTTCGGTCGTCGGACAATCGCCTGCGACCAATCTGGTAGAGGCCGATACCACTATTGTTGGTGTTGCCGGAGCCATGGCATCGTGTGGCTGGCGGGCAATTGTCCTGACCGGAATCGCCAGACGTCCAATGGTATTGCATATCAGTTCGGATTCGGTCGAATTCATCCATTCGGAGCGGTTGATTGGAAAATCCGCAACCGAAACCATTCAAGCCTTACAAACAGGGGAAGCTGTTTCCACTATGGCAATAGGACCAGCCGGTGAGAACGCAGTGACCTATGCGTGTATTGTCAACGATGACCTGCCGATTGATCGGCATGGATTCGGAGCTGTTCTCGGCGAGAAGCATATCAAGGCATTGACAGTCGATAGCGGTACCATGGAAGTTGTTCCCGCAGATTCCGAGCGTTTTGCGGCAACGATAGCCGAAATATCTTCGATACTTGCCAAAAGTCCCTTCGTTGAGGAATTCAAACAGAAGGGACCATTGGGTTTGATCGGCAAGGCGATGGTCAAGGGATTCGCGGCAATCGACAACAATGCGAAACGGACCGATCCCCGATTGTTCCATCTCAGCGGGGAAGAATGCGCGAGAAGATTCTCCCTCGATGCAACCACCTGTGTCGATTGTCCCCTCTCATGCCAACGCAAAGTCATGCGCCCCGGTGGCGAGGATATGGTCCTGCCCGATACAATGGGCATGATGGCACTCGGTTCGAATTTGGGAAATTATGATCCCACGGTGGTCATGCAGTGGTGGCAACAGTGCGTCGATCTTGGATTGCATCCGGTTTCAACCGGAATGCTGCTCGGATGGGCCATGGCTGCCCATGAAAAATCCCTGCTGCAGACGACACCGCTGATACGATTTGGTGAAACGGAGGGAGTATCCGAAACAATCGATTCGATCGCAAGGGGTACGGCCTCCGGCCAACAGTTTGCACAAGGTCCCCAGGGTTTAGCCCAAGGCTCATGGGATGATGCGCTCTCCTCTGCGATAGATTCTCAGGTTCTTGGACGTGAAATGCTTCCTATCGACCCTCGTGGAGCCTGGGGGCAGGCGCTCTTGATTGGCCTTGGTGAGGATTTTCCCCTCGTTCCGGAAGTGGTGCTCGACTGGTTGCCAAGCGAATCCACACTAGCCAAGGCGGAGTGGGTGGTAATCCAAGAGAACTTGCTGGCAGTAATACGTTCGGTGGGGATATGCCCTTATCTGATGGTTCCCTTGGTATTCGAAGCCGGAACGAAGCGATTCCACAAGATGGTGTTGCGCCTACTGGCCCGCTTCCCCTCGATTTCACGGTCGTTGGTCAAACTCGATCCGATAGCCGATTTGCTCAGTAGTTTTTCGGGTGTCGAGACGGCTTCCACACATTTGATGGATGTCGGGCGACGGGCGGTATTCCTCAAACAGTTGGTAAACGATTCCCCCCAATCGTATCCTGCGGAAATCCCAGAACGGTTTTCATCGGATCCCGAGAGCAACCATAAGAGAGAGACGATAGTCCCCTATCGGGCGCTTGTGCAACGGTACCGCTTTCTGCGGGCTTTGGATTTGGCAAAAATCGAGGAGAGTTGAGCATGTGGCCGTACATGACGCGATCCGGTCCGAATCGTAGATTCTTGCCGTTCGTCATGTTGTTTTGCGTTGTCCTGCCGCTGTTCGCTTCCCACCAGATCACCAGCTTTTCCTCAATGATGTTCAATGACAGTATAACACTTGGTCTTTCCGAGAACTCGGACGATTTGCGTTCCTATGGCATGGAGTTGGCTTTTCATCATGAATCGAATTGGTTGGGAGAGCTGTCTGTCAGCGGGTTGACCCAACGCAATGCGTTTGACGATACCAGTGGCAGATACGATGAGGTGTTCTTGCAGGCGGGACGGTTGTTTCATTTCCCTGTGGGCAAGGGTGAGCCGGAGATGGCAGTACGGGTCGTTCCCTTTGCCGGACTGGTCTTCGCCGGGAATATGGGGTTCGATTTTGTCCAGAATCTTGTGCATGTGTCGTTGGATATCGAGGAGGTGGATTTACCGTACGAGTATGATGGCGTACGCGTATATCCACGTTTCGGGGTTGTCCAAACCTTCGAATACCGGGAGCCGGCTCCGTGGTTTTCCATCACCGACCTGGTATTCTTCGCAGAGGTCGAGGCTTTCTATTCACCTGGGTACGCGGCTCGGATTTTCTCGAGTGTCGCTGTCGGCCAATATACTACATCGATCAGCGAGTTGTCTGTGGGTTTGGGGTATGCTTGGGAGACGGTGTTCGACAGCTGGCGTTCCCATGAACTGGTCGGTGCGAACGAGACGGGGGTGGTTGGATTCCTGAGGGGACATTTCGGGTTGTTGTCGCTTTCCTACAAATGGTATCTGGACAGCCTGCAAGGATATGGTGGGTTGGGTTTCGATGTTGCATTCGATCAGGGGAAGGTTTGGAAGCACAACGATTTGTTGTTGTCGCTGGGGATGATGTTGCCCTACCGGGTTTCAACGATGTCGTTGCGCTACACGGTGGCCGGCGATTTCGGTGTGTTTATTGCCAATACGTTCAAGATGGTTCCACTGGAGGATGAAGATCGGGTGCGTGAGAATGTGTCCTCCTGGCATGTGGGTGGCGAGTACGAGTTCTCGCAGCTGGATGTCGGGTGGATGCGTCCTTTCGCTTCTCTGGGTGCGGGAGTGCGGAGATTCCTTGTCATGGGCGATGCCGATGAGGATGCGGCTGATAGCAATGGTCGCGTGCGGTTGTCGCAGAATGTGCGGTTTTCGATGGATGCTGCCGTGGGTTTGAGGTTCTTTACCGATGGACAATTGCAGTTCAACGGGGTCGCGTATGGTTTGGAGGTTTCTGGAGGGTTGTTCTTCACGGATTCACATGATTTTGGAAGTGAGTTTGACTTGGAGTTGACCCAGAGGTGGATGCCGTATGTGCGCATCGGCGTAACTGTAGGCGGGGCAATCTAGGTAGTGGTGACAAGAATGGAGTTGGTAGACTTATATTGTCAGTGCTTCCAATACCCTCCGAGACACCAGAGCCTTTACAAGTATTTCACGGTCGGTTACGACTGCATAACTGGGAGGCCTGCTGTCGCGGGGTGAGCTTGCTGATCCGGGATTCATCACAATCGGTCCGGTAGAAGTTTGCGCCACAAATGCGATATGTGTATGTCCACTGATAAAAATATCTTTTTCTGATAATGGTGTTGGAGCAGCGTACCAGCTGGGAATCGCGTCGCCATGGGTCACAAACACGATTCGGTCCCCAAGATTGAGAACCGTGTATTTTGGTGGAATGGAAAATCCTGCTTCGGAGAATGTCCAAACGGAATCGCAGTTTCCGCGTACCATGGAGAATGGAATCGCAAGGCCTTGAAGTAGATTCCGATGCTGTCCCAGCCGATCCAGACCGAGATCTCCTGCACAAATGATATGGTCGCACGATTCTTCGGAGGCCCTTGATAGGAGCATCTTCAAGGCATCACCATTTCCGTGAAGATCTGAGAACACAAAAATTCGATCCATGGAAAGAATGTACGCAAGAATGGCGATTCGAACAAGTTCTCCAATTGTTAAAAATGAAGATATGCCGGTTTGCGATTCCCGTTGAAAGGAATCTTATCGCGTACTTGTAGTGGAGTGACGATGCGGCAGAACCAGCAGTCATCCCATTGAGGGGAAAGTGCGGTCTGGGAGTGGAAAGCCCTTCGATTGAAAAACGCACGTTTGATCCGTTCGGAATCGGTATGGGGCAATCCAGCTGCCTCGGCATGGTTTTTATCTGGTTTCCGCACCCGATATGGTTTGAAGAAATTGTGGTAGGCGAGATAGCACACGAACCTTTGGAAATTTCGGTTCGCTTCACGGGGGAAGCTGGTAGTCTCACGTTGCCAGTCGGCGAGGTCGTTGCGCAGGCGGGCATCTATGTAATTTACCGGAAATAGCGGATTCTTCATGTCCCGCCAACATCTGGAGGAGGTGATGGAATGGACAAACCGGCTGGAAGCCATCATCCTTGCGATTTTCTCGTTTTTCCACAATTGTTGTGCATAGAGTTTCTTGTCGTCACTGTTGCAGACTATGGACTGCTTGTCTTGGGAACGATTTTCTACGACCTGGACAATATGGTCGACCAATTCTCGGATCGAGTTTGTGAACGCTCCCCGTTTCCACAATCCGATTGTATCGAAATATGCACGACGTCGTTTTTGATAGGTATTCATTTTCCCGGCTCTTCTGAAAATCACCTGGGTAACCATGCCGACGTATTGTGAATATTGTCCGACTGCTATCGTGTAATTGTTTGGCTGGTATTGGCTTCCCGTGAAGTTTTGCATTCCGTCGATTGCAATATCTTCGAGTGTGTGGATGCACCTGTTCGATTCCGTTATCGCAGCCATCGATTGTCGGGATAGGATCTGAAGCTTGTGCGCAATGGTCCGGGTTGTGCATCCGAAGTGTTCGGCGAGTGCCCGTTGGCTGAATCCGTTGCAGTAGTGGAACAACAGGTCCTTGAGGTCTATGTCGATCCGTTTCGCATAATAATCGAGATGGAAAATTCTTTCGGTGAACGATTTTCCACAAGTTTTACACAAGTACCGTTGCACATGTCCGTGTGTTCGGGAAAAATAAAATCCTCTTAGGATCCACCAATTTCGATGCTTATTGGGATTTTCGGTATGTTCGGGACAATCCGGGGCTGGACAGAACGGGGGAGTGAAGTTGCTTTTCATATGATGTACCTCTTGAAATCCTCTTCTGTATCCAATAACCTCGATATAGTTGGTTTTGCTTCGAAGATAGACTCCAGTTTTGTCATCACTACGGAGGACCCCATGGAAATTCTTACCATGACCTGCTCGGACAACAAACAAATCTACTACCGCTCTTGGCTCCCCGAAAACGGAAACATCCATTCAATCCTGCAAATTCTCCATGGCATGGCGGAGCACAGCGCCCGTTACGATCGCTTCGCCACCTACCTCAACACCCTTGGAATCGCCGTATACGCACAGGACCACCGTGGCCACGGCCTCACGGCATCAGACGACGACCTCGGTTGGTTCGCCGAGAAGAACGGCTGGAATCGCGTCTGCCAGGATGCAACCGAACTTGGCCAAACCATCACCCGAAACCACCCCGGCAAAGACCTCTTCCTCCTTGGCCACAGCATGGGTTCCTTCCTAGTGCCGAACATCATCCAACAGAACCCCGGACTCTACGTCGGAGCCATCCTCAGCGGCACTGGAGCTAGCAAAGGCGCAGTCGGAGCCATCGGCAAACTAGTCGCCAAGATCCGCGCACGCAGAGACGGCGGACGCAGACCCGATGAACTAATGGACAACCTGAGCTTCGGCTCCTTCGGAAAAGCCTTCCAACCCCAGAATACGACCTTCGACTGGCTGAGCCGCGATGAACAGGAAGTACAAGCCTACATCGCCGATCCTCTGTGCGGATTCGTCTGCACCTCGAGGTTCTTCGTCGACCTGCTCGACGGCATCGCACTGGCCACCAGCAAGCGAACCATCAAACGAATCCCCAAGGACATCCCCATCTACTTCATAAGCGGAGCGAACGACCCCGTCGGCGACTTCGGAAAAGGCGTGCAAAAAGTCTACAACCAGTACAAGAAAGCCGGAATCGAAGACATCACCTTGAACCTGGTGAAAGGCGCCCGCCACGAACTGCTCAATGAAACCAATCGGGAAGAAATCCACAGGATGATCGGCTCATGGCTGGAACACCACAAGACCCGTAAAAACAGGTAGCACAGTTGCTTCCCCAGCCGGATACTGATAGGATTGCATCAAGGAAATTGGGAACGTATGAAGGGAAAAACGGTGGGACATACTGCAAAAAGAATCGGCTCGCATAGGAAGGCCCCGCTGATCAAACGGCTGATCACCTTCGTGGAAGTCTGGTACGGCAAATTCTCAAAGGACCGCATCACCATACTTGCCTCGGGAATCGTCTACACCACACTCATCTCCATCGTCCCGTTCATCTCCTTCCTCGTCGCCTTCCTCTCGCTGTTCGACGTGCTGCAGCCCTTCTACACCATGCTGGCTGAAATCTTCACCTCCATTTTCGGTGAAGTCGCGGGTGGCCAGCTGGCTCGGATGATCGAAGGCTACAGCAGCAACGCCAGCGGACTCGGCGCCATCGGACTCGTATCGTTCATCATCACATCGATCCTGCTCATCCATAAAGTCTGGGACGTCGTCAACCAACTCTACCGCTCCGCCTCCTCCAACATGAACGTCGTGAAACGATCGGTCGGATTCCTCTCGGTGCTCCTGATCGGAGCGATCCTGCTGGGAGCCTACATCAGTGTGAAATCGCTGTTGAGCACGTGGACGGCTAAAGCGCTGGGATGGGACATCTTCGACAACACCTTCATGGTCGTGTTGAAGCTGGTCGGCCCGTGGATAATCGGCTGGCTCTTCCTGTTCCTCATGATCATGGTCGCACCGAACGCGAAGGTGAACACGGCGAGCGCGGCATTGGGAGCCCTGGTCGGAACCGTCGGCATGTATGGCGTGAACGCCTTGTTCTCCTCCCTGATATCCAAGATCCTCAGCTATTCGGTCATCTACGGATCATTCGCCGCCGTATTCCTGTTCCTGTTGTGGGTCTACATGATATGGGTGGTGATCCTTGGCGCAGTCGAAGTCAGTTATGTGCACCAGTACCAACCCGAAAAGGGAACGCTGGTGAAACCGGTATCCCCGGCCGAACAATTGGCCAATGGCGTGAACGTCATGATGGTCATCGGGCAGAAGTACCGCAACGGGGGCGGGGAGACGAAAATCCGCGACATAACCGACCGCCTGCTCATGAACGAGCGGCAGCTGTTCGCCGTCCTCGACCTGCTGGTGGAGAAGAACTTCATCATAGCCACCAATCCCACGCGGACAGCATACGTCCCCGCACGACCGTTGGAGGACCTGAAGGTCGTGCAACTGGTCGGCGCATTGTATGGGGAAGTCTACCTGGAACAGAATCTCGATACGATCGGGGACTCGATCGCCTCGCAAATAAACTCCAAGGGAATCAAGACCTTGGGAGCCCTGAGCGTCTCCAATCTGGTCGAACGGGTTTGACCCGTGCCTCGGCAAGCTGACCTGGAGTTCGTGGGACTATCGGGAACGCATCACCCCAAAGCCACATCCAGGATCATCATCGCGGTGAAGCCGAAAATCGTACCGAACGTGGCAAGGTGGGTCCCCAAGTGGTCGCTTCCCTGCTGCGATTCGGGAATAAGCTCCTCAACCACGACATAGATCATCGCTCCGGCGGCAAAGGCAAGCGCATACGGGAGAATGGGTTGCATGGTGGCAACCAGGACCGCTCCAAGGACTCCCGCGATCGGCTCGACTATACCGGAAGCCTGCCCATACATGAAACTCTTCGTGCGGGACAAACCCTCGCGGCGCAGGGGAATCGAGACGGCAGCCCCTTCGGGAAAATTCTGGATACCGATACCGATAGCCACCGCAAGGGCCGCGGCTATCGTCACCTCACCTTGTCCGGAAGCCACCGCGCCAAAAGCGACGCCGACCGCAAGTCCCTCGGGGAAGTTGTGCAAGGTTATGGAGAGAACCAGGAGGATACTCCTGCGCAGGTGTGTCGGCAACCCTTCGGGCCTATCGCCTGCATGGGAGTCCAGGTGGATATGGGGGAGCAGTTGGTCGGCCAGCCACAGGAATCCCGCACCCCCGAGGAAACCAAGGGTGGCGACCAGCCATGCGGGAATCGGGGAGATGCTCTCCGCCAAATCGATCGCAGGGGCGAGCAGGGACCAGAAGCTCGCCGCTATCATGACGCCGCTGGCGAATCCGAGCATCATGTTCAATATGTGTTGCTTGATCTCCTTGAAGAAGAAGACGAGGGCGGCACCGAGTGCGGTAAGGGCCCAGGTCCCCAAGGTCGCAAGAAAAGCCATCAGTATCGGTTGTTCCAATAATGCGTCCATAGCGTATGCTCCTTGTCCGGATGATCCTCCTTGCATCATATGCAGGTGCTGTCCCGAGGTCAAGGTTCGCACCGTGTATTTCTTTCTGAGTAAAGGGAACATGACAAGACTTGTCGTTCATCGGATTGTGGACGAGCGTGCACGGTCGAAAAGTTGCTTGGGAATTGCGGCGTGTGATGGTATAGTTTGCATGCGATGGTGTCTGAAACTGGCTGACATATGGAGGTTGCCTATGCGTGATGCGAATGCCGAGCGAGAGACCTATCAGATGATAGATTCGTTGCGGTGGCCTGCGATGCCCGATCCGAAGGCCCGTGAGACCAAATCCCAGGCGGTCTGGATATGGCCGAGGGCCCGGATTCGTGCTGTGGAGCAAGTGGATCCTGCCAATGCGCATGGGGATGGGTATCTGCTGTTTCCCTTCGTGCTTTCCGTGTTCGATCGCCAGGACCGGCATATCCTGACTGTGGCGTTGGAACAGACCGATTACCGCGTGCTCGCACAATTGACGGGGGAACGGTGGCGCGATCTGTCGGGAGATCCGAAGGTGTACCGCTCACCGCTGATCGTGGCTGTGTACGATGCGAACGGGCATGAGGACTTCGGTCCATACGAGGGCCCGCTGGAGCGGGATACGGTGTTCCCCATCCTCACCGAGTATGTCGCCGATCGTCTGGAATTGTGGGAAGAGGCGATACGGAGACCTGTTGACACGGGAGGCCCCACCGCGTAGGGTTTTCGCAAGGTAGGTATAAACACATGGTACGCGGGGAAACCAATTCGACGAAAACGATTCTGACTGTATTGTCCGCTCTGATAATAATTGGAGCTCTGATAGCCTCGATTGGTGGTTTGCTGGATATGAAGTCGACCACAATAGCTCAGAAGACCTTCGTCTCCATCTATGGGGAGTCGGTTGGTCTTGATGGGAACGGTCTCTATGCACGGGATTCCATCTCCGTCGCGGCACAGGCGAGGGGACAGGATTGGGTGACATTGCTGGTCGGCATTCCCCTATTGAAGGTGGGAACCTACCTGATGCGCAAGGGCAGTTTGCGGGGCAAGATGCTACAGACGGGCGTGCTCGGATATTTTCTCTATACGTATGCCTCCTATTCCTACCTGTCCATGTACAACCCGTTGTTTCTCGTCTATGTGGCGTTGTTCGGACTGTCCCTGTACGCCTTCATCGTAGCCTTCAGGAGCTTCGGACCGACCGAGGTGGCCGATTCCCTGAAGCCCCGTTTTCCCCGCCGATTGCTCGGTGGGTATCTGATCGGCATGGGGGTGTTGCTGCTGCTCATGTGGATTGCCCGGATTGTTCCCGCATTGGTCTCCGGCACACCGCCGGTCGGACTGGAACATTATGCGACGTTGGTCATACAGGCAAGCGATCTCGCGGTCGTGGTGCCGGCCGCCATACTCACAGGGGTGCTGATACTGCGTGGCAGTGCCATGGGTGCGACACTGGGCGCGGTCTTGTTCATGAAACTGTTGACCATGGCCTTGGCTCTGTTTTCCATGATGCTGGTCATGCATGCTTCCGGCGTAGCTCTCGCAGCGGCCGAGGTGGTGATCTTCACGGTATTACTCGGATTGGGACTCGTGGCCTCGGTGGTCATGTTCCTGTCCGTTTCTTCCCAGGCTTGAGCAGGCGGGACAGACTCCGGTCAGATACAGCGTATGTCCGGTCACGCGGATTCCCAGTTCCTCCTGGTAGGCATCCACCAGCGTTCCTATACGGCAATCCCCCAAGTCGATGAATTGGTGGCAGTGTTCGCAATGGAACCAATGGTGGTGGGCATACGAGGCTTCGCCCGGGGCCAAAAGGGTGAAGTACCGTTCGGTTCCATGTTCGGTGCAATGCAGGACGAACGAGTCGGCCAGACCCTTGTCCTCGAGGTAATGGA
>Ga0154462_103_pt2 | contig 36057 bp, 30 predicted proteins | sample RifGroC2_FD_105655 | JGI IMG/M metagenome (GOLD analysis project Ga0154462, IMG submission 105655) | Spirochaetes bacterium GWC2_52_13
CGGTAGTGACAAGCAGACCTATTACCGGCTCGGCGATTCCTCGACGACTCCCGATTCTCCCTACGACATGGTGCGATCCTATACCCAAGGCGGATCGGTCCATGGGGATATCTCCTTCATCGAAGCACAGAATTCGTCGAGGGCGTTCTACAACCTCATATCGCTCGGTGTACCGTTTCCCCACAATACGTATGGCGGGTACACCGGGTACAAGACGGACCATGATCCGAGCAACCGTGGAATCTCATTGGGGCCATTCACGTCGAACGTGATGGTCAAGCAGCTCCAGGCGGAGGTCGCACGGTTGGGTATACCACTGCTCGACCACCGTGATGTGGTCAAACTCCTGCTAGCCGATACGGATAGGGTGGTTGGGGCATTGGTGTTGGACAAGCTCGATACCGATTCCCCATCCATGGGATTTTCCGTTGTCCTGGCCGACCATGTGGTGCTTGGCACCGGCGGTCCAGCCGCCTTCTATGCCGCCTCGGTGTATCCACGGGTACATGTGGGAAGCATAGGATTGGCTATGGAGATCGGAGCGGAGGCGGTGAACCTGACCGAATCGCAGTTTGGTCTGGCCAGCACGAAATTCCGATGGAATCTCAGCGGAAGTTACCAACAGGTGTTGCCGCGGTATGTGAGTACCGACGCCCAGGGAAACGATCCGGTCGAATTCCTTGTACCCTATTTCTCCAGTTGGCACGAATTGACCCGTGCGGTATTCCTCAAGGGCTACCAGTGGCCGTTCGATGCCGCCAAGGTTCCCGACAACGGCTCTTCATTGATAGATTTGCTGGTGTACCATGAGACCCGGATACAAGGTCGGCGGGTATTCCTCGACTATCGGTCCAACATGACCGGCGATGCCTCCTGGGGCCCGTTCGGCAAGGACCAGGTCGATTCGACAGCCCTCGAGTATCTGGAAGCGTCGGGAGCTTGGGACTCTTCACCTATCGGGCGGTTGCATCTGCTCAATCCCAGTGCCATTGGAATGTATCGGAGCAACGGTATCGACCTGGCTTCCGAATTGCTTGAAGTCGATGTGTGCGCCCAGCACAACAACGGTGGATTGTATGCCGATATCTGGTGGGAATCCACCAATAGGCGCCGACTGTATCCCATTGGGGAGGTCAACGGTAGCCATGGGGTCAGCAGACCGGGTGGCAGTGCCCTGAATTCGGGGCAAGTGGGCGCCATACGTGCGGCCACACGGATCGCCGGCTATGGGCAGGCGGATGCCCTTGATGTCGGACAGGTGCTTGCCGAGGTCGCCCCTGCGGTATCCGGAATGCTTGGATTGTCACATCGGTGGGTCTCCAATGCGGAGCAAGCGCGGACCACACCCCGGCAATCCAAAGCGCAACTCGATGCGATTCTCCATGCGATGCAACAACGGATGAGCAAGGCCGGTGGACCGATCAGGTCGGCGGTTGTTGTCGGGCACTCATATGCGGAGGCGAAGGAACAAGCCGCATCTGCCCTGACCACCGATAGCGCCGTACCCAAGGTCCTGCTGTCGAAGGCCCTGCGCCTCAGGCATATGCTGATAGCCCAACAATGGTACCTCTATGCGGTCGCAAGATATCTGGAGAACGGGGGTGGCAGCCGTGGCTCGTACCTTGTGGTTGACGCAAGCGGTGAACCAGCTCATACGGCGCTCGCAGAGTACCGTATCAAACCGGAGAAGACGGGTCTTCGGAACGTTGTCCAGGTGATCGCCGCTGGAGAGGACGGGGAACTTCTGGAACGTCTGGACGAATGCCGTCCGGTTCCCGCCGAATCCTTTTGGTTCGAACGCGTATGGTCCGATTATCAGTCGGGTGCGTATCTGCAACCGCCCAAGCCATAGCCTGCCACATCGGCTCGCGCCTGTTACAGCCGGGGAATATGGAGGCCACCATCCACAGTGATCACCGCCCCGGAGGAGAAGGGAAGCGCTCCGTCGCACAATGCGGTGACGGTCCTGCCGATATCTTCAGGCGTGCCCCAGCGCATCTGCGGAACCAGCCCTCCGGCAATCAGCGTGTCGTATTTTCCCGAGACAGCCGAAGTCATGTCGGTCTTTATTATGCCAGGGCGGACTTCGAATACCAATGTACCCTCTCCGGCAAGACGGGTGGCGAACAACGATGCGGCCATACCTACTCCTGCCTTGCTGATGCAGTACTCCCCGCGGTTGATCGAGACCATGTCGGCCGATACCGAGGAGACGAATACGATCGTCTTGCCTGCCAGGGTATCCGTATCCCGCCAACGTCGGGTAATCTGCTGGGTGAGCATGAGCGGTCCCTTCAGGTTCACCAACATGAGACGGTCATATGACTCCTCGGCCATGTCGAGGAAGTCGGTCCGTTGCTTCGGGCCCACTCCGGCGTTGTTTACCAGACCGTCCAAGGATCCTGTCGCCGAAAAAGCCTGTTCGACCAATGATTCGCGCTGGTGGGCAATGGATATGTCGGCTTGGACGATGGTAAAGATTTGCGAGGCGTCGGTTGCGGCGTCCTGGCACAAGAGTTGGGTTTCCACCGCAGTCTCGCGGTTGCCGGCGTAGTTGATCACCACCGAATATCCTTTCGCTGCCAAGTTGAGGCAGATGCCCCGTCCGATTCCCCTGCCACCGCCGGTGACCAGTATGGTTTTTGCCATCGTCATCCTCCAAGTATTTGTTGCATGCAACAAATACACTATGGGTAATTCCTTGCCGGTTGTCAAGGGAAAACTGCCATTCAATCGATTCACTCGACAGTCTATGCCTAACCGGTCTCCTTTAGGAATATGCAATCATAACAACATACGAGTGCATGACTTATAGTACCATGCATTCCATACCGGTGCGAAAAAAAAGATTTACAGTAACGTTAATGTAAGGTATCATCAGGATAACGAAGATGTGTTTGACCAGTGATGTCCTTTCGGATTCCAAGGTACAAGCATTACTCGGGTATCACGTATCTTTCTAGGAGGTGGAAGATGAAAAAGTGGGGTTTGGTATTGTGTCTGTTGGCTGTGACGTTCAGTTTGTTTGCCGGAGGCGCAAAGGAAACAGCGGGTGACGATGCCCTGGACGTCCGCGTACTTGTCTGGAAATATGACGACACCTACGGATCGACGGTCCGCGCCGCAATGGACAAGTGGGCAGCGATCTATTCGAAGGAACTTGGGAAGGAAATCAAGCTCACCATGTACGATGCGGCCGACGATATGGCCAAGCAGATCGAGCAGGCGACCATCATAGTCGGTGACAAGCCGGATATGGTTATCATCAATCTTGCCGAAGTAGCGAACGGGCAGGTGTTGGTCGACATGTTCGATGCGAACGACATTCCGTACCTGTTCTACAACAAGCAGCCCGCAGCCGAGACGACAAAGTCGGTCCTGGTCGATACCGGAACGATTTTCATCGGCACATTGGCACGCCAGGCCGGAGATATGCAGGGCCAGATCCTGTACGACCTGTACAATGCCGACAAGTCGATCGACAAGAACGGTGACGGTGTGCTGCAGTACATCATGTTCATGGGCGAACCAAACAATGACGAAGCCATAGCACGCTCGCGCTACTCTGTCGAGACAGCCAAGTCCCTCGGACTCAAGCTGGAAGCGGTTTCCGACACCCTTGTATGCAACTGGGACCAGGCATTGGCCCAGGAAGCAATGACAGCCACATGGGCGAGCGTAGGGGATAAGATCGAAGTCGTCTTCGCCAACAACGACATGATGGCCCTTGGGGCTGTGGCGGCTCTCAACGCATACGGCTACAACACCGGCAGGGCCGGCGACAAGGAAGTCGTGGTCATCGGTGTCGACGCGATCGATGCGGCGCTGGAATCCATCAAGAACGGTGGTATGACCGCTACCGTACAGCAGGATGGCGATGCGATGGGCAAAGCCAATATCCGGATTGCCTACAATGGCGCTTTGGGTAAGGAATGGCTCGATGGTACCGACTACAAGTACACCACGGAAGACGAATTCAAATGTATCCGCATCCCGTACGCAATGATCACCGAAGTCAAATAGTTCAAGCGGAAGGCCAGGGAGCTTCCTAATCGCTGCTCTTTGCAAGATGCATGGACGAAGGAGGTGCGAATGCAAATCGCACCTCCTTCAGGTTTGGAACGTATCGAAACAGTGGGGTACCATGGATCAGCACAAGTACATGTTGGAAATGATCGACATAGACAAATCCTTTCCAGGCGTCCATGCCTTGGACCGGGCCCAATTCAAATTGCGGCCCGGTACCATACATTCCCTCATGGGGGAGAATGGCGCGGGCAAATCGACGCTCATGAAATGTCTGTTCGGGATATACAAGAAGGATTCCGGCACGATACGTATCGATGGAAAGGAAGTCGATTTCGCAAATCCCAAGCATGCCTTGGACAATGGCGTGGCAATGGTGCACCAGGAATTGAACCAGGTGCTGCACCGCAACGTCATGGAGAATGTGTGGCTCGGAAGGTTGCCGTTGAAGAAATATGGGCTTGTCGATTCGAAGCTCATGTTCGCCGAGACGATGGAAACCTTCAGGGACCTGGAGATCAACATAAGTCCGACAGCGATAATCGGCACATTGTCGGTATCGCAAAGGCAGATGGTAGAGATAGCGAAGGCGGTCTCCTACCATGCCAAGATACTCGTATTGGATGAGCCGACCTCGTCTCTGACCGAAAAGGAAGTGGACCACCTGTTCAGGATCATCAGGAAGCTGACGGTCCAAGGTGTGGGAATCATCTACATCTCCCACCGGATGGATGAGATACTGCGCATTTCCGACGATATCACGGTCATGCGGGACGGACAGTGGATTGCGACCAAACCGGCGAACGAACTCGATACCAACGAGTTGATTCGGCTCATGGTGAACCGGGACCTCACACACCGGTTCCCCGGAAAGACCAACAAGCCGGACGGTACCATGATGTCGGTCTCCCACCTGTCAGGCAAGTATGAACCCACTTTCCACGATGTCAGCTTCACGCTGCGCAAGGGGGAGATCCTTGGAGTCGCGGGACTCATGGGTTCGCGGCGCACAGAATTGCTCAATACCATATTCGGTGTCTTCACGAAGGAATCGGGAGAGATCGAGGTGGATGGCAAGGTGATCGACATCACATCGCCCGAGGTGGCCAAACGCAACGGTTTCGCGCTTATTACCGAAGAGCGGCGCGCAACCGGCTTGTTCCCGCTCATGAACATCTATTTCAACACGATCATCGCAAATATCGGCAAGTATGGGAAAGTGATTCTTTCACAACGGAAGATCGCCAACGATACCCTGTTTTCCATACAGAACCTGAAGGTGAAGACCGCATCGGCCAAGACAGCGATCCGCAGCCTCTCGGGTGGGAACCAGCAGAAAGTGATAATCGGCCGGTGGTTGTTGACCAAGCCCGAGATCCTGCTGCTGGACGAACCGACACGTGGTATCGATGTGGGAGCCAAATTCGAAATCTACCAATTGATCATCAATTTGGCGAACGAGGGAAAGGGAATTGTCATGGTTTCGTCGGAAATGCCCGAGTTGTTGGGTATTTGCGACCGGATACTGGTCATGTCCAACGGACGCTTGGCTGGAATTGTGGAACGGGGCAAGGATTTCGGCGGTGTCGCAGGTGAGCAGGAACATATTCTCAAGCTTGCTGGTACATACATATAGGGAATACGGATATGGAAAAAAGTAAAAAGATCGGCGAATTCTTACTCAATTACGCGCTCTATATCTTGTTGGGTGCGATCTTGGTGACCGTCAGCATCATCAAACCCAATTTCATTGCGATAAACAACATCCTGAATATCATGAAGCAGGCTTCCACCAAAGGGATACTGGCGCTTGGTTGTGCCGGCATCATCGTTCTGGGTGGTACCGACCTGTCCATAGGACGGATGCTCGGGTTGGCTGCCGCGGTGACCGCATCGCTGGTCCAATCGGTGACCTATGCATCGCGTTACTATACGGGCATGACCGAGCAATTGCCATTGATAGTGCCGTTGCTGGCGGCGATCGCCGTGTGTGTGCTGCTTTCGGCAATCAATGGATTCGGGGTGTCGAAGCTGCATATGCATGCGTTCATCATAACCTTGGGGACCCAGTTGATCGCCTATGGAGCGAACTGTATATACATCGAGTCCCAACCGTCCGGGTCCGCCCAGGCATTGTCGACCTTCGACCGCAATTTCCTGGACAAGGCTGCGGGGAATCTGATGATCGGAACGGTACGGATACCCTATGTGATCATCTATTTCGCCGCTTTGGCGATAATCATGTGGATCGTCTGGAACAAGACCCGGCTTGGAAAGAACATGTTCGCCGTTGGTGGCAATTCCGAAGCGGCGGCAGTCTCCGGTGTCAGTGTCACCAAGACGATCATGTATGTCTATTTGCTTGCAGGTGTGCTCTATGGTATAGCCAGCTTCCTCGAGGCGGCCCGGATCCAGTCGGTCGGTGCAAACACGGGGATCAACTACGAGCTCGATGCGATATCCGCCTGCGTAATCGGTGGGGTTTCGTTCACTGGTGGTGTGGGTACCATACAAGGTGTCGTCATTGGTGCGATAATCCTGCAGGCCATAAACTATTCGTTGTATTTTCTCGGTGTCAACGCCTATCTGCAATACATCATACGTGGACTCATCATCGTGCTCGCAGTTGCTATCGATGTACGCAAATATCTGGTGAAAAAGTAAAATAATTCAATGTACCTAGAGAAGGGAGTGTCATGATGAACAAAAAATTGCGTTTTGCCGTATTCTTCGGGAATAGGGGGTTTTTCCCCGGCGAAGTGGTCGCCCAGGCAAGGAAGGAAATGGGTGATGCCATCGTACGGGCAGGATTCGAACCGGTACTCATGGATTCCTCCCTTACCAGGTACGGAGCGGTTGAGAGTATGGATGAAGCTAAGAAATTCGCTGATTTCGTCGCTCGGGAAAAGCCAGATGGAGTTGTGGTCTGCTTACCGAATTTCGGAGACGAGACCGCTGCTGCCATAGCGTGTCAGGATGCCCGGGTACCAATTTTGATACAGGCCTATCCCGATAAGGCGGGCGAGATGGATCCTGCCCACCGACGCGATGCCTTCTGTGGAAAATTATCCATCATGGACGTGTTCCTGCAATACGGTATCCCTTTCACCATCGACGTCCCCCATGTTATACACCCCTCCCATCCCCGGTTCATCCAACAGTTGAAGGAGTTCGGCGGTGTGTGTCGCGTGGTCAACGGTATGCGCCGTTGTACCGTAGGTGCGTTGGGGGCAAGGACCAGTGCATTCAAGACAGTCCGCTATGACGAGGGAGCGTTGCAAAAGTACGGCATTACCGTCGAGACAGTCGATATGAGCGAGGTGCTTGCTCGTATCGAGGAGATTGCCGACGATACTCCCGAAGTCCACCAACAGGTCGCAGCCTTGCGTTCCTTCACCAACTGCTCCGATACACCCGAGGAGTCCCTGGTCAAGATGGCGCGTTTGCGAATTGTGATCGACCGGTATATCGAGGAACTCGACCTCGACATGGTGGCTATCCGCTGCTGGAACGAGTTGGAGGTACTCTACGGATGCGCACCATGCGCGCTTGCCGGTATGCTCGGAGACTTGGGTGTCCCGGTCGCATGCGAGGTCGACGTCTGCAACGCGATCATGATGTACGCCCTCCGCTTGGCCTCGGATACTCCCGCCACGTTGTTGGATTGGAACAACAACGCCGGCGACGATCCCGATTCCTGTATCCTGTTCCATTGTGGACCGGTTCCGAGCAAGATGCTTACCGGCAAGGGCAAGATGGTGGAGCATCCCATGTTCGCCAAGAGCTATGGGCCCAACTGCGGATGGGGTCCGGTGGTTGGCCGACTCAAACCCGGTGCCTTCACGTTCGCCAGCAGCAAGACCGACAACGGCAAGTTCGTAACATACCTCGGAGTGGGGGATGTGCTGCCCGACGATATCGAATCCGATTATTTCGGAACATGCGGGGTGGTTCGGATCGACAAGTTGCAGGAAAAGCTGGTTGCGATCGGTCGAAACGGATTCAGGCACCATGTCGCGGTAACGTATGGCACGGTCGGAAAGATCCTGAAAGAAGCTTTCTCAACATATCTAGGCTATGATGTTGTGGAATTGCCCTAATTGGTGCAGAATATAGATCGATGGAGATGAATCCGTGTCAAGTTCCGCAGGCTCGAAACGTGTGACTCTGAAAGACATTGCCCAAGCAACCGGATTTTCGGTGAATACCATCAGCCGTGCACTGAAGGATCGTGAGGATATATCCGAACGAACCAAGAAACTTGTCCGGGAAAAGGCGAATGAGATGGGGTATCTGACCGACATGGTCGCCGCTTCGATGCGCTCGGGGAAGACCAATACGGTCGCGATAATCATTCCGGATATCGCCAACCCATTCTTCTCGACACAACTGAAGGAACTGGACGGTTTGTTGCGTGCCAAAGGATATACCTCCATCATCTTGAATACCGACGAGGACGGCGAGATCGAACTGGAAGCGGTCAAGACCGCCATCATTCGGAAAGTAGATGGTATCATCATTTGTCCGACACAGCACCGTGAGGATATTTTCAAGCTTATTTCCGACAATGCGCTGCCCTATGTGATCTTTGCACGAAGGTTTCCCCTCAGGAATTTCTTTACCGTGGCATGGGACGACGTCCAATCCGGATACCAGGCGACCGAACACCTGTTGTCGCTGGGAAAGCGGCGTATCCTTTTTCTGAACGGACCTCCGCATATCTCCTCCTCGGTCGATCGGTTCACTGGGTACTGTGCCTGCCTGAGGGCGTATGGTATTCCCTACGACCCGGCACTGGTGGTGGAAGCCGATATCCTGGAAACCGACCATTGCAGTTGCATCAAACCGATTCTGGAAGCCCATGTGCAGTTCGATGGAATTTTCGCCTTCTCCGACTTCATCGCCCTGGCCGCACTGGAAACGCTGGAGAGCTTGGGCCTCAATCTTCCTGTTGTCGGTGTCGACGACATCCTGTCGAACCTCAATTTGCCCATCCGATTGACATCTGTCGGTGCGGACAAGAAACACGAGGCATATTGCATTCTACACATGTTGCACGAACAGATGGTTGCAACTCACCCGGTCACACCCTATATGGTGAAAATCGAAACACACCTGGTGGTACGGGATACGTATAAGAAGTAAGAACATCGAGGAGATAAACCAATGAATGACATCGCACGTATCATGCGCTCGGCCTATGACAAGCATTTCATCATCCCCGCCTTCAACATTCCCCATCTGCCCATGATGGAACCGGTGGTCCAGGCATTGCGGGAGACCCGATCGTTCGGGCTCATCGCGGTCGCCCGGTTGGAGTGGATGAAGTTCTCGGCGCAGAGCATCTCGGCTGTCGCCGTCGAATATGAACGGGTGGGTGATGCTTCGGTAACGCGGTTGCACCTGGACCACGTGCCGGTAATCGACGAGGACCACCTGTTGGTCGATTATATGAACGATATAAAGACTGCCATACGAGTCGGGTACCAGTCGGTCATGATCGACGGCTCCCGTTTGGACCTGCAGAAGAATATGGCTGCGGTTTCGGAAGTTGTCCGATACGCCCATGGGAAGGGAGTTCCGGTTGAAGCCGAACTGGGCGCGGTGCTTGGCCATGAAGACGGACCGATGCCCAGTTATGAGGAGCTCTTCGCAACCGGCAAAGGGTTCACCGACGTACAGGAGGCCAAGGAGTTTGTCAAAAGGACAGGCGTCGATTGGCTCAGTGTGGCGGTAGGGTCTGTGCATGGGGCAATCAGTCCTTCGGCACGGGACAAGCGGAAGGTGACTGCCAGGGTGCATATCGGTCGATTGACCGAGTTGGACGAGGTGTTGGGGGTTCCTTTGGTTTTGCATGGAGGTTCCGGGATCGCACTTTCGTACCTGCACGAATCGTTCCAGCACGGGATTGCCAAATTGAATATCGGAACAGACATCAGGCAGGTCTACGAGGCGAACCTTTCGGAATCGGTAGAACATGCCCAGGATGCGGTACGCAAACGGGTAGTGGAAATCGTCGACGAGTTGCGGATTGCCGACAGCGCAACGAACCTCTTGGGTTGATCGCATGAGTTTGATGGGAATCGATATCGGCTCCTCCAGGTGCAAGGCCGCAGTCTATACGGTACAAGGACACCTTGTGGTCTCGACAGAATCGGCGTATGAAGTTACCCGTGCGGAGAATGGACGTTTCGAGCTCGATTGCCACGCCGTCGAACGGGCACTGTACACTGCGATTCGCGAAGCCGCCGACAGGAGCCGGTGGGATTCCAAGTATGCGAACGACCCGATCCAAGCGATCTCCGTCGGGTCCTTCGGAGAAGCCATGGTTCCCCTCGACCAGCATGGTGCTATTCTCGGTCCCAGTATTTTCAGCCATGACCAACGACGCAAGGATGCTATCTCACGACTCGAGGCACTGGGCACCGAGGCCTTCTATACCATAAATGCCAACATTCTCGGCTACAGCTACACATATCCGAAGTTGGTGTGGTACCAGGAGGATGCTCCGCAGGTACACGAACGCATCTGGAAAGTCCTCTCATGGGCGGACTTTCTGGTGTACCGGCTGTCAGGGAACGCGGCGACAAACTATTGCCACGCCAACCGGACGCTCTTGTTCGACCTGTGGAAAGAGCAATGGTCCGAACAGCTACTCGAAGCGGGAGGTATTGACGGGCGCATTTTGGCGGATGTAGTGCCGCCGGCGACCGATATGGGACCGATCCTGCCCGAGATGGCCCGTAAACTCGGCTTGCCCACAGATGTCCGTGTCATCGTAGGCGGACATGACCAATGTTTGAATGCGTTGGGTGCGGGAGCCGTGAAAGGTGGGGACTCGGTTACCGGAATAGGGACTGTCGAGTGCACCACTATCATATTCGATGGTATTCCCGACCCGGGTACCATGCTGTCGTTGAATCTGGGGATCGAGCACCATGTGGTGCCGGGGAAATATGTGGCATTCATCCACAACCAGGCCGGTGCGTTGCAAACGTGGTTCCTGAAGGCGTTCGCCACGGAGCTGTTCGCCCGTGGTCTGGATGAGAAACAGATTCTCGACCTGTTGACCCTGGAAGCCCCGGCATCCCCGACCGATACCATATTCCTACCGTTCGTGGAACCGTCCGGAGCGCCGTTGTTCCTACCTGCCGGCAATGGCCTGTTCAGTGGTATCGGGGCAACCACGGGTCGAGGCGAACTCTACCGGGCCCTGTTGGAGGGGGAGACGATGTTCTTCCTGCAGGCGTTCGAGAAGCTGCAGGAGCATGGTATGCGGATACACGATATCCTGGCGACCGGTGGTGGCAGCCGCTCGGACCTTTGGTTGCAGATCAAGGCAGACATGCTCCAGAGACCGGTCCGTAGGGCACGTTACCGCGAATCGGGAACGGCAGGAGCCGCAATTGCGGCTGGAATCGCCAGTGGCGCATACGCTTCGGTCGATGAGGCCGTTGCGGCGTTCGCGGGAACCGATCGCAACTTCGTGCCGAATCCCGCGCACACAAGCCACTACGAGATGCTCCAGAAGCGATATGGTGAATTGGTCGAAACGGTGCTCTTGAAGATTTAGTTCGACTTCTTTCCTTTCTTCAGGAAGTCGACGTAGACCGCGATCAGGATTACGACGCCCTTCACGATGTATTGCCAGAACGAATTGATTCCCAGCAGGTTCAATCCATTGCTCAGTACGCCGATGATGAGGGCGCCGATAACGGTTCCGCCGATCTTGCCGACGCCACCACTCATGCTCGTCCCGCCAAGGACCACCGCTGCGATCGCATCCATCTCCGCACCTTGTCCAGCTGTGGGTTGGCCGCTGAACATGCGCGAGGCGAGGACAACGCCGGCGATAGCAGCCATGAGACCGCTGAACAGGTAGGCGAAGAACAGGACGCGGCTATTGTTGATACCGGAGAATCTGGCAGCGGTCGGGTTGCCCCCAACAGCATAGATATGTCGTCCCAGCCTGGATTTCGACATGATCAACACAGATATGATCACTATGATCACCAGGTAGATGATCGGCATGGGAATCTCTCCCACATATCCGGAGCCGATGAAGTTGAACGAATCGGACATGACACGGATCGGTTGTCCACCGGTATACACGTACGAGGCTCCACGGGCGATATTCATGGTGGAGAGGGTTACTATAAAGGGTGGAATCGTGGTTTTTGAGATCAGGAATCCATTGAAAGCCCCCACAGCCACACCCACCAGCAATCCTGCTATCACAGCGACAACCAACGAGTGGCCATCGAACGCGATCATGCCGCCGGTCACGACACCGGACAATGCGATCGTCGATCCGACCGAGAGGTCGATACCTCCGAGTATGATGACCATGGTCATGGCACAAGCGATATAGAGGTTGGTCGCCACTTGCCTCAGCACATTCAGGATATTGTTCTTGGAAAGGAATACCGGTGAAAAGATGGTCAGGATTACACACAGCAACAGCAATCCGATTAGGATTCCCAAATTCTCGCGACCAAAATTGTACAATGGATTATTCTTTGCCTGCAGCTTCTTCATGGTTCGATGTCCTCCGCATCCAGTTCAGGTTGTTACAAATTGCGTGGCATGGTGCATTATCTTTTCCTGCGTCAAACCCTCGCGGGAGAGACAGCCGGTGATTTTGCCGTTGCTCATGACTACAACGCGATCGCTCATATTGATGACTTCCGGCAATTCGGATGAGATCATAATGATCGCCACACCATTTTTCACCAGTTCGTTCATGATCGAGTAGATCTCTGCCTTAGCTCCGACATCGACCCCACGGGTGGGTTCATCCAGGATCAGTATCTTGGGTTTGGTCGCCAGCCAACGTCCAATGACAACCTTCTGCTGGTTGCCTCCAGAGAGGTTTCCGACAACCTGCTTGTAGGTTGGCGTCTTTATCTCCATCATGTCGACATATTCCTTGGTGATCTCGGTTTCCCGCGCATTGTCGACATGGATACCATGGATGAATTCACCGAGTGCCTTGATGGTGATGTTGTAGGTGACAGACTGGTCCATGAACAAGGCTTCGCGCTTCCGGCTCTCGGGAACGAGAGCTATGCCGCGTTTCATCGCATCATCAGGATTCTTGACCACAACCGGTTCTCCGTTTATCAGGATCTCACCCGATTCGAAGGCGTCGATGCCGAAGATGCATTTCATGACTTCGCTGCGTCCGGCTCCCACCAATCCGGCGAATCCCAGGATTTCACCGCTGAACAGGTGGAAAGAGATATCCTTGAGCAATTTGCCTGCGTTCAAGTGTTTCACCTCGAGGACTTTGGTCGTTGGATTTCCAAACGTCCTGGTGTAATAGTTGGTGAGTTGCCGGCCAACCATCATGGTGATCAATTCATCGTTGGTAGTCGCATGCGTTTGGCGGGTACCGATATACTCGCCGTCCCGGATAACGGTGATTTTGTCCGCAATCTGCTTCAACTCGCTCATGCGATGGGAAATATAGATGATTCCGACCTGGGCCTTCTTCAGCTTCCTGATATTCTCGAACAGGAAGTCGACATCCTTTTCGGAGAGGGAAGAAGTCGGTTCATCCATCACCAGGATCTTCGCGTGGAACGATAGTGCCTTGATGATCTCCACCATCTGCTGTTGTGCAATGGTCAATTCGCTGATTTCCTCGTCCGGTCGAATGTCGAGTTCGAACGAATCGAGCAGTTGCTTCGCGTCGTCGTTCATTTTCTTGAAATCAACGAACCGTCCCGCCTTGAGCGGTTCCCTGCCGAGATAGATATTCTCGGCGACCGTCATGTGTGGGACCAGCACCAGTTCCTGGTGGATGACACTGATACCGAATTTCTGGGCATCCTGGACCGAATTGATGGTAACGACACTTCCATCAATGACAATTTCCCCGGCATCACTCGAATAGATTCCACCCAATATCTTGATCAGAGTCGATTTTCCAGCTCCGTTTTCACCCAACAGGGCGTGAACCTCTCCGGCTTGCACCTGGAGAGAGACATCCTTCAGTGCCAAGACACCGGGGAATTCTTTGCGGATATGGTTCATTTCCAAAAGAATCTTTTCACTCACCTGGGGTAAACCTCCATAATAATCGTTGAAAGGGGCCGAACATCAGAGTAGCCCGGCCCCAAGTGATTTGTACAGAAAAATCTTATTGCCAGCCGTCGGTGCCGTATTCTTTGACGTTGTCGGCATTGATCAGGAAGGTTCGTACAGGAACACGTTCTTCGTACGGTTCGTTGTTGAGGACCTTGTATGCCAGCTTGACCGACTCGACGCCGATACTGATCGGACTCTGGGCTCCGGAACCGACGAATTGACCGCCGCTAGCGATCTCGGCCTTGGCTTCGGGTGAACCGTCGACACCATAGATGAGGATGCTTGTGCGGTTGGCTGCCTTGCATGCTGCGAGGGCTCCAAGTGCCGTAGGATCGTTTCCACCCATGATGGCATCGATCTGCGGATGTGCCTGCAGGATGTCTTCGGTAATCCTCATGGATGTCGGGAGGTCTCCCTTGGCATCCTGTTGTGCGAGGATGGTGAAGCCCTTACCTTTGATCGCTTCCATGAAACCGGTGATGCGGTCGTTGACCGAATTCATCGTCGGAGAATCGAGGACAACAATCTTTCCACCATTGGGGAACCGCTTGACCAAGTCGGCACCACACACATATCCGGCATTCTTGTTGTCGGAACCGGCGTATGCGGTCACATATTCCATGTCCTTGACTTCGGTGTCGAAGTTGATTATGGGAATATTGGCGTTCTTCAATGCGACCAATGCGGGGCGGATACCCTCCCAGTCCACTGGGTTCAGGAAGATGGCATCGATTCCCTGTGTGATCAGGTCTTCGATCTGGTTGATCTGTTTCGCTACATCCATCGCCGGATCCATGGTGATCAGCTTGTCGCCATTGGCTTCGACATCATCGCGGATCGATTGCTCGAGGATGATGAAGAACGGATTGTTCATCGTCATACAGGTATAACCGAATGTGTAGCCACTATCGGCTTCCTTCCCACCCTGGGCAAATACGGATCCCAATGCAATGATCAGGATCAAGCTTACCATTAGTGCTTTTTTCATAGTTCCTCCATTTGATTTGAATTGGTGAAGTGTCGAGATGGTGGACTGGTACCGAAATCCTCCCCCTCGCTTGTATTCTACTTGGCGTAATTTTTGAACGCAAACAGTTTATTGTCACCAATTTTATGACAAATGTCATTCTGTCTTGTCGTTGTTGCATCTTGTGCAAATTGCCTTGCGTTCTTGCTTTACAACGGGACAGCGGTGGGATATCGTACTATTGGCTATGGATAAACCACTCGGATATGTCTATTATACCATCCTCGTCCTGAACCTCGCGATCGTGAGTCTTTTCTCGCTGGTCATGTACCAGACCACGTATCTGGTGTGCGATGCGGACCAGGCACGCATCTTCCTCGAGCAGGCCCGGTATCTCCCCCATATCCCCTGGCATGTACCCGTGTACGCGATCTCCAGTTTCCTGCTGCTCGCTCTCTCCGGGGCAGTGAAGCGGCGGCTCACCGAGTCGCAGGCCATAGTTGTATTCCTCCTTTTCCTTGCGGATATCGGACTTACGTTCTTCATCGCCTACAACCTCAACTTCTCCTACAAAGGGTTGTTCCTATTCCTTGGGGTGGGGGCGTTCTTCTTCATCGCCAACCTGCCGTTGCGGTATCTCGCCATCGCCCTGGTCATGCTCGGCTACATCTTCTCCGACTACGATATCATCTCGGCACGGCTCAACCTGGTTTCGTTGCAGGATTATATCAGTTTCTACGGACCGAGTGCCCAGATTCCCCTCTACAGTATCCGAAGCACATTGGAGTCGCTCAACTTGGTTTTTGTCATCCTGTTCTTCCAATTTCTCATACAGAGTAAAATCAGGGAGAACAAGGAGTTCATCAAGGTAAACAACGAATTGTCCGACAAATTGCACCAACTGGAGATACTGCAGGTCAAGTTGGAGGAATCCGCGCGCTTGAAGGAAAGGAACCGTCTGGCACACGAGATACACGATATCCTCGGGCATTCGCTCACCAGCATTTCAACCGGGCTGGAGGCATGCATCGAGCTGTCCAAGGCAGGTGCGGCCGAATTGCACAGCCGCCTCAAGAAGATCAAGAGCGTGACCGATCGGGGCCTCACCGATATCAGGCGGTCGGTCAGGGAGTTGAAGAACGATGCGATCGTGCAGTCTTCGTTGCTCAGCGCCCTTCAGGAGCTGATAAACGATGCGAATGCCCTTGGCGACAGGGGGGTCGGATTCATCATCGTAGGAAATGCGGTTGGGCTTGAGGACGATGAGGAGCAGACCGTGTACCGGTTGGTGCAGGAGAGCATCACCAACTCCCTCCGCCATTCGGGATGCAGGTATATCGACGTGACGTTGACCTATACGGAGAAGCAACTGACGGTGTGCATATCGGACAATGGCTGCGGTTGTCGTGAGGTGCACAGACACTTCGGATTGGAGCATATAGAGGAACGGATAGCTTTGCTTGGAGGTTCGGTCGTGTTCGACACCGCCCCGGAAAAAGGGTTCCGCACCTTTGCAAGCATTCCATTACGAAAAGGACGGACACTGGAATGATTGCCGTTTTGATTGCCGATGACCAGGAACTTATCAGGGAGAGCCTCGAACTGTTGATCACATCCGATTCCCGTTTTTCGGTGGTTGGAACGGCAAAGGATGGCCGGGATGTCGTCGATATGGCGTTGCGGTTGAAACCGGATGTGATTCTCATGGACATCCGTATGCCGGAGATCAACGGATTGGAGTGTGTCCACCTCATAAAGCAACGGGACTGCACGATAAAGATCATTATCCTCACCACCTTCGACGATGACCAATATGTCTACGATGCGGTGAAGAATGGGGCCGACGGTTTCCTGCTCAAGGGAATTTCCAAGAACGACCTGCTCTCAAGTATCGTTACCGTCCACTCCGGTGGGACGAGCGTGGACCCCCAGACCGCGCAAAAGATTTTCTCACTGTTCGGACGATTGGCGAACTCCTCCTTCCGGTCGCTGCAGGACAAGGACGACAATTTGAAATCCTTGAACTTACAGGAACTTCGGATCATGCAATCGATAGGCAAAGGGTTGTCGAACAAGGAAATCATGCAGGAAATCAATTTCTCGGAAGGAACGGTACGGAACTATATCAGCAATATCCTGAAGAAGCTTGATCTGCGGGACCGGACCCAGATAGCGATATTCGCGATCCAATCGGGGCTCATGCTCAAGAATCTGGAGACACTGGATGAGTAGCGGCGACTCGCACCGGCGCTGGAGAGTGTTCTTCATCCCTTCGCTGGTGATTTTGGTTATCCTGTCGGTGCTCGGTATCGCGAATTACCGTAAGAATACCGTGGTGCTGGAGTTGGCCCTCTATAGCGGCAACAGTTGGGGGGTGCCGCAGAATTTCGCCTATGCCATTTACGATCGGGCTGTGGAAATGTTCGAGGAACGCTTCGCCGACAAGGGGTATCGGGTGGTGTTGCGGACCGGGACCATGTACAAGGACTATTCGGAGTGGTTCGCGCAATTGGTACTCAAGGGAAAGGAACCCGACATGTTCCTCCTGATCGAGGAGGATTTCACCACCTATGCGGCGATCGGGCTTCTGGAACGGCTCGACAGATACCTGGATACGAGTGATTTGAGCCCCGATGTATTCTTCAGCAATGCCCTCGAGGCAGGGCAGTACCAGGGCTCCCAGTACTCGTTGCCGATCGGCATCGTCCCCTCGTTCCTGATCGTGAACAACGATCTGCTCGATTCGTTGGAGCTTGTGATAGACCGTGACAACTGGACTTGGGAACAGTTCTACCGACTCTGTGAACAGATCACCGGAGATCTCGATGGGGATGGGGCCCCCGACCGATTCGGCGTGGAGGGATACGATTGGCACCATGCGTTCTATACGAACGACGACACGCTCTTCAACCAGACAAGTACGTCGGCCGGTTTCAATGACAAGCGCATGGCCGAGATGTTGACATTCCTCAAGCAGATGCATGGACTGAACAAGGGCGTACTGGTCAAGGAAGGGTTGTTCGAGAAGGGTAAGGTCGGGTTCAAGACGTTCAACCTCTCCGAATTCCGGGTCTACGGCTCGTATCCCTACCGGATACTGCGCTACGACGATTTCGATTGGGAACCGTTGCCGTTTCCATCGGGCCCGCAGGGGACGAGCACATCGAAGCTCTTCACCGTCCAGATAGGTATGAGTTCCCGGTCAAGGTATAAGGATGTTGCCTTCGAATTTTTGAAATTCATCTCGAGCGACGAGAAGTTCCAGCATCAGATCTGGGAATTCTCCAACATGTTGCCGGTCAACCGGAACGTGTTCGACAGCATCTACCGTTCCGGTGTCATGCAACGGGACGGTATGCGTCCGCTGGACCGGCAATTCATCGAAACGGTCATCGCGAATTCCTATATCGATCCCGATTTCAAGAAGTATCCGGTAATCGACAAATACATCACCCAACGGATCTTCACGATCATCGCTCAGGACGACGACCTGTCGCATGGGGTCGGCGATCTCCGCCAACTGATCAATGAACTGTTGGCGGACGGATATTCGTTGAAGACCCCGTAACCTTCACTTCACCGGCTTGCTCGCCAAGCGCGAGACGATCTCGGGTTGGGCAGGTTGCATCCTTACCGGAGCGAGATTGCGCATGATAAGCTCGAAATCATCGACCAGCATGTCGCCGATCAGATGGAAGGCTTGTGGTATGCCCCCGGCCCGATGGGGGGAGAGTATAGTATTGTCCACCGTACGTATGCGATGGTTTCTGTCGCACGGTTCGGTCGGGAACACGTCGGTCGCCGCCTTGAAATGGCCTTTGGCCACCTGGTCGGTGAATTCGTCGAAATCGACGATCGCCGCACGGCTCATGAGCATGACATTGGCCCCCGGTCGGATCATGTCGAATTCCCGTTTCCCCAGGAATCCCTTGTTCTCGTTGGTCACCCCGGCGAGGATGAATATGAACGGACAGCTCGAGAGGACTTCGTCGAGCGAAGCCGGGATACAATCATGTTCGCGCACCACACTCTCCGGAAGCCACGGGTCGTAGACCTTCACCGTGCATCCGAATGGAGCGAGCAGGGGACGTAAACTGCGGCCGAGCAGCCCGAACCCTATCAAGCCGACTGTGGAACCGGTGAGCAACCGGGCTTCCCGGTTTCCCTCCAAGACATATCGTTCGGTTCCTTCCCGAAAGCGCATATGCTCCCAGGTGATGCCCCTAGCAAGGTCTATGGCCATGCCAAGGGCCATTTCCGCGACCGGCCTGGCATACACCGCTCCGCAATTGAGAATGCGGATATTGCGCTTGAAACACTCGGCGTAATCGATGTTCTGATAGAAGTTGCCCTCCACGTTGAAGATCACCCGCAGATTCGGGGCCTTGTCCAATCGCTCCTTGGGCATCGGGCTCTGACCGATCACGGCGACCGCTTCGGGCAGCAATGCGTCGAACTGCGCCGAATCCATATGTTCCGAGTCGCTGGAGACCACCGTAGCGATGCGTTCCAGCCGCTCGAAGGTCTGTTTCGTGAATATCCTCTCCAAGGTCTGTGGAAACGGATCTGCGATAACCAGGTGCTTTTTATCTGCCATACTATCCTCTCTTTCAGGTTTTCTCGTTGAAGTCTTTCCAGGTTGGTTCCAATGACGCGCCAACCGATTCGTACAGTGCGAACTTGTCGCGGTATATCGCGCTGTTTGCCAGGTCGGGTTGGCGTGTCTCGCCGACGCGTACCATGTGGGCGGCCGCTTCAGGCAGGTCCTTGTAGGTTCCGCTGGCTACGGCTGCGGCCATGGCGCACCCCAAGGCTCCCAATTCCGACGTATCGATCGTCTGCACCGGCAATTCGAAGACATCGCAGAATATTCGGGTCCACAGGTCGGATGCTGTCACCCCTCCTGCGAGACGGATCGATGCGGTGCTTTCGCGGTTCGCCAGCAGGCGGTTCAGGTGCACCTTGTGGCCGAACGCTATTCCTTCCAGGACCGCCCGGATCATGTGCGCTCGGGTATGGTGGCTATCCATACCCAGCAGGGAAGCCTTCGCCTGGGCGTTGTAGTTCGAACCGTAGAGATAGGGGAGGAATACGATCCGTTGTCCGTCCGGCGGGATGTGTCCGGCCAATCCGTCGCAATAGGCGTAGGGGTGTTTCCCCAACCGCTTGGCCTCGGCACGTTCCTCGGCGAGGAACGTATCGACAAACCATGCGTAGTTGCTCGCCGACGTCGGTGAACTCTCCTCGATCAGGTAATAGTCGTCCATGCAGTACAGGGAATTCATTTGTACACTGCGGTCGAGGACAGGTCGCTTGCTGATGTATTCGTTGATGCTCCAGGTGCCCGCGATCACCGCAACATGGTCCTCGTTGGTGATGTCCATGGCTATTGCGCAGGCATCGATATCGAACATCCCACCGGCCACAGGAGTCCCTTCCGCCAAACCCGTGTCCGCGGCGGCCTGTTTCGAAATGGTTCCGCACATCTGGGAGGATTTGACCAGAGGAGGCAAGGCGTGGGAAAGGTGCCCGAGATTGAAATCATCGAGCAGGTCCTTGTCGAAGGCCTTGGTCGCGCAGTTGAGCAGGTTGCTGCCCGAATAGTCGGTGATCTCGGCCGCTGCGGTTCCGGTCAAACGGAAACGGATATAGTCCTTCACCTCGAATATCCATTGGACATGCTCCAAGCGCTTGGGCTCATGGTCCATCATCCAGTTGAGCAACGAAACCGGCTGACAAGCGAGGATGCTCTGGAATGTCTTGGCGAACACCTTGTCCGCGGTTCCGTCCTTGGCCCATTTCACCGGATATTCCCACGCCCGGGTATCGGTCGAGATGATGCCGTTGCCACACGGTTTGCCGTCCTTGCCCCACAGGTAGAGTCCCTTGCCGTGTCCGGTACAGGCCACTCCCTTGATCTGTTCGGCCGGTATCCCGCTTTTAGCCACAACATTGCGGATTACCAAGGCGGTCACGTGCCACAGTTCGTCCATATCGCGTTCGGTGTGTCCCGCCTTCGGTGTCAGCATGCGGACACTGGAGGATGCCTGGGCGATCTGCAGCCCCGTTTCATCGAAGATGGCGGCTTTGCTCACCGTCCCCCCGTTGTCTATGCCCAAGAAGTAGCTTTTCATTGCGGATGGTCTCCATTGGTGATGATGGTGGGCAATCGCAACAACTCCGATTGCCAATGTACCGTCTCGTACAACCTGGCATCGTCGCACCAGGTGAATTCGTCGAGGATCAGGGGAGGACCCGAGGGAAGGATGACTCCCTGCAGTTCGAATTTGAGGTACTGTAGGGTATCGACCGGATTGAGCGCGAATTGTGCGTAGGGAAGTATGCCTCGTGTCCCCTGTTCGGTCACGACGAAGTCACGGCTTCCCAGCGGACTCAACGGGCCACCACCATGGTGCAGGTGTGCCGACTGTTCGAAGCCTGCCAACGCATGCTTTTTTGCGACCGATTGGAATATCGGACCGAGGCTATGGTACAGGTCCGATTCCACCGCACCGCTTCGATAGCGGTCGGCATAGGCGAGGGTCGCCTCCTGCAATGCGCGGTGCACGCGCAATTCCTGCCCAGACGGTTCCCTGCCGATCGCAACCAACTGGCTGGCAGAGTGGATCATATCGAAATAGCGGGCACCGACAACCAGTTTGACAACGTCTCCGTCCTGGACGACCGAATCGTCTTCTATGACCGGATGCGCATGCTTTTGCATGCCGGAGAGTCCGAGCATCACCAGGTTCATTTCGATATGGCGCTTGTGGTATGCTTCATAGATTGCCGAGCGTACATCCCAGCCTGTCATGCCAGGTCGCAGCAGCCTTGCCACTTCGACCAGAGCCTTGCGGGATTCCCCGATGAGCCACATGAGCTTCTCCCATTGGTTGCCGGTGGTTCCCTCGGCCAACGGTGATACGATAGAGCGCTCCAGTTCGGCGTACCCGGCAAGGGTAGGGGAAAGTAGTCCAGGTCTGGAGAAGTCGGGGGCAGAACCACCATAGGAAACCGCGATACCACAATCGTTCCAGATTCCCTTGGCCATGATATCGCCGACCCGAGCAGCTTCCCACGGTTCGCTGAAGAAGGATATGGTCCGTTGGGGATGTACCGTGACGATCGCCTGGACCGTTGTCGGCGCGTTGGGACTTATGTCGACGACCTGATGGCGCATGCCCGTGAGCCAGCGCATGGCGCCTTCGCTGCACAGGTATGCTTCCGTGTAGCCGTTAGATTCCAAGACATCCTCAAGATGTTTTATCTTCGCGCAAAATTCTACTTTTGTGATCGGCAATGGTCGTTGCATACGTCTCTCCTACACATACCACGGTAGAGCCGAAATTGACCGCTGTCAAGGAAAATAGTCCAAGAAATCGATTGCGCAAACGATTTCATGCTTGACAACTCGATTTTCTGTGTTAGGCTTTAGGAACATCCAAATAAAGGAGAGGTGTAACATGAAAAAAATTCTTGTTCTCGTACTGGTACTCGCGCTTCTCGGAACCACGCTGTTTGCGGCTGGTCAAACCGAGGCAAAGGATGATGGTAAGATCACCATCGGAATGACTGTCCCTGGACTGCAGTTCCCATTCTTCGTGACAATGTTCGACGAAGCTGTGGCATATGCCGCAACGCTCGGTATCGAATTGATCACCCACGATGCACAGAACCAATCGAACATCCAGATGGCAGCTGTCGAGAACTTCATTGCCCAGAAGGTCGATGGAATCCTCATCTCGCCCCTGACAACCGATTCACTCGTTCCTGCTATCGAAGCTGCTGTCGCCGCTGGTATTCCTGTAGCTAGCGTGGACCGTAAGGCCAATACCGACAAGGTGTTGGTACATGTTGGTGCCGACAATATCGAAGGTGGCCGTGCCGCAGCCCGGTATATCATTGAACAGCTTGGCAACAAAGGCGCTGTCATCGAACTCGAAGGAACTCCAGGTTCATCGGCAGCCCTCGACCGCAAGGCTGGATTCGATGAGATCATCAAGACTTCCAATGTAAAGATCCTGGTCAGCCAAACCGCTGACTTCAACCGTGCCAAAGCTCAGAGTGTCATGGAAAACCTCATGCAGGTTTATCCTAATTTCGACGCAGTGTTCGGTGCGAACGACGAGATGATCATTGGTGCTATCGAAGCTATCCAGGCTGCCGGAATCAATCCTGCTTCCAAGGTCACCATCGGATTCGATGCGACCACCGATGCCTTCTCCTACATGAAGGAAGGCAAGCTCGGTGCAACCATCGACCAGTTCCCGGGCCAGCAAGCCTCAAGGGCTCTCGATATTCTGGTTGAGTATATCAAGACCGGCAAGAAGCCCGCTTCTGCTGTCCAATACATCAATCCACTTCCGGTTACCGAGTAACCAACGTTTTGAATCATGGGGCTGGTGTAACCGGCCCCATGGACTTTTATCCAGAGGAGACCTCCATGGAACCTTTGCTGAAAATGTCAGGAATCACCAAGACTTTTCCCGGTGTACGCGCCTTGTCGAATGTCAGTTTCGATTTGAACAAAGGTGAGCTGCACGCGTTGGTGGGGGAGAATGGTGCCGGCAAATCGACGTTGATGAAGATACTCTCCGGCTTGTACAAGGCCGATGAGGGAGACTTGTTCCTAAAAGGGGAAAAAATCGTTTCTACGGGTCTCAGAGAGATGATCAATTTGGGAATCGGGGTCATCTACCAGGAGCTCAATCTTATTCCCTACCTTTCGGTGTCAGAGAATATCTTCCTGGGACGGGAACCGAAGACGTCCTTCGGTACAATCGATTGGTCCAGAATGCACGAGATGACCCGAGAAGCGCTCGCACCCTTCAAACTCGATATCGAACCACAGCAGAAGGTCTATTCGCTGGGTGCTGCCCATCAACAGATTATTGAAATTGCCAAAGCCCTTTCTCTGAATGCCGAGATTTTGGTTATGGACGAACCGACCGCAGCCTTGACTGGCAATGAGGTCGAACGGCTGTTCGAAATTATCAAGCAACTGAAAAAGGCTGGAGTCTCAATAATCTACATCTCGCATCGATTGGAAGAAGTCCATACCCTTGCTGACCGCATTACGATATTGCGTGACGGCGAACGGGTGATAACCAAAGATCGTGGCACGATGTCCAATGATGAGATGATCAAGTATATGGTAGGACGGGTACTGGAAGAGCAATATCCGCAATACGATTCGGAACCGGGAGCGATTGTGCTTGAGGTGAGGGGTCTTACCAAAAAAGGCATCTGCTCGGATGTCTCGTTCGCCGCACGCGCAGGGGAGATCTTTGGATTTGTCGGTCTTGTCGGTGCGGGAAGGACCGAGATCATGCAGACCATATACGGGTACCGGAAAATGGATTCGGGAGAAGTGTTGCTGCATGGGAATCCGGTGAAGATCAGGAATTGCCAGGATGCTGTCATGAAAGGAATCGGTTTGATTCCCGAGGAACGCAAACAACAAGGCCTCATATTGGGCATGAGCGTGTTCGACAATGCAGCTTTGAGTGTCCTGGACCTCTATTCGACTGCAGGAGTGCTGCACCGGCGGAGAATAACCGATGAGGTGAACACCATGATAGACAGCATGAACATCAAGACGCCGTCTGTCAAACAGTTGGTTATAAATCTTTCGGGAGGAAACCAACAGAAGGTTGTCCTTGCCAAATGGTTTATCCGCCACTGCGATGTCTATATCTTCGATGAACCGACACGAGGAATCGATGTCGGTGCCAAGGTTGAGATCTACCGGCTTATGCAGAATCTTGCGAAGCGAGGGGCTGCAGTGATCATGATCAGTTCGGAATTGCCCGAGGTCATGAATATCAGCGATCGGGCGGCTGTTGTGTTCGAAGGTCGGATAGTGAAGGAATTCAGGAAGGGTGAATTGAATGAAGAGCAGGTGATGGAATACTCCCTCGGCCTGCATGAAAGACGCAGAGCTTGATGTAACGTATAAAGGAGTATTGAGAATTACCATGAAAAAGATAATTGATTACAAACAATTGCTGAAGAATAATGGAATACTTATCGTATTTTTCCTGATTTGTCTGGCTTTATCATTCTTATCACCCTATTTCTTCACAGTAAACAATATATTGAATATTATCCGTCAGACATCCATTTATGGAATCATAGCGGTGGGCATGACCTTCGTTATCCTTACCGGTGGCATCGACCTCTCGGTCGGTTCGATCCTGGCTTTGTCGGGTGCTGTCGCCGCAGGTCTCATGAAGAACAACGCTGTTGCTCCCCTCATTGCGGCTCTGGCTGCGATTCTGGTTGGCGCAATTATCGGTTTGATCAATGGATTGTTGGTGACCATCGGAAAAATTGCGCCCTTCGTAGTTACCCTCGGTATGGTTACCATCGCCCGAGGTGTCACATTGATTTACACCAAGGGTTACCCGATAAGTGGATTCTCTCCTGAATTCAGGGAGCTCGGTGGCGGTTACGTGTTGGGTATCCCCGTTCCGGTTATTGTATTCGTCATAATGGTGGCATTGGCCTGGTTTGTGCTGAACCATACCCGGCTAGGACGATATACATACGCAATAGGTGGCAACGAGGAGACGGTTAAGCTCTCGGGCATCAATTTGAATTTCTATAAATCGATGGTCTATGTGATTGTCGGTGTCATGTCAAGTGTGAGCGCTCTCATTCTAACCAGCCGGCTGAATTCTGCGGAAGCTGTTGCCGGACAAGGGTATGAGCTTGACGTTATCGCCGCTGTGGTTATCGGCGGTACAAGCCTTTCAGGAGGTCGGGGAAGCATTATCGGCACCTTGATAGGCGCACTGTTGATCGGCGTCATCAACAACGGCATGAACCTCCTGGGAATCTCTCCATATTTCCAACAGGTCGTGAAAGGTGGATTGATAATCGGTGCGGTCATTCTTGACAGACTTAGAGCTGAGTCCAATTAACAAATCTTTGAGTGAGGTAATAAATCATGAGTAAAAGTGACATTCAAGCGGCATTCGAGCAAGGCAAGGGCATATTCAGACTGGCACCGAACTGGGTTCCCCGTTCGTTCTGTGTGCCTGGGCGGCGAATCAAGCTGCATCCGGACGATTATTATGCGTTGGGAGGCAATCGTGGCGGTATCGACGAACGGTGGTTCAGCTCAACGACGCCCGCGGACAACGGTCCGTGGACCGGTGAGTTCGAGGGACTGAGCTTCTGCGTGTTCGAGGACAAGGGCCAAACGAAGCAGTTCCTGCTGCGCGACGCGGTCGACGAGCTCAAGGGAGCCTTGATAGGCGAGCGCTTGTGGAAGCAGTTCGGCAAGTGGCCGATGTTCTCCAAGTTCTTCGACAACAAGGGGCCGCTGCCACACCATATCCACCACCGCGACGAGCATGCCGCGAAGGTGGGAGCCATGGGCAAGCCCGAAGCCTACTACTTCCCACCGCAGTTGAACAACCACGGCGGGGACTTCCCCTATACCTTCTTCGGACTGCAACCCGGGGTTACCCGCGAGCAGGTGAAGGAGGCGCTGATGAACTTCACCCACGGGGACAACAAGATCACCGACCTGTCGACGGCGTACCGCCTGGTGCCCGGCACCGGTTGGGATGTCCCGCCGGGGGTATTGCACGCACCGGGAAGCCTGTGCACCTACGAGCCGCAAATGGCCTCGGACGTGTTCGCGATGTACCAGTCGCTGGTCAACGACGCGATCATCGGGGAGGAGTTGCTGTGGAAGAACACCCCGCAGGATAAGGTGGGCGACTACGACTACCTGCTGGATGTGATCGACTGGGAAGTGAACGTCGATCCGCTGTTCGCCGAACACCGGTTCATGGCACCCAAGCCGGTGCGACCGGTTGAGGAAATGCGCGAATTGGGGTATGAAGAGAAGTGGGTCGTGTACAAATCGGGCGCGTTCAGCGCGAAGGAGCTGACGGTGTTCCCGGGATCCACGGTGACCATCACCGACAGCGCCGCCTACGGCATGTACGTGGTGCAGGGGCATGGGACGTTCGGTACGTGGGACATCGAGACCCCGGCTCTGATCAGGTTCGGGCAGCTGACCTACGACGAGTACTTTGTCAGCGAGGATGCTGCGAAGGCCGGCGTACGGATCACCAACCCGTCCAAGTCGGATCCGATCGTGATCCTCAAGCATTTCGGTGCTGGGAATCCCGACTTGAAACTCTAACGGTACAGTTCCGGGGACAGGGTGATTGCCCTGTCCCTTGGTACAAAGGCAGGTAGATTGCATGACTTCTTTGAAAGACGTTGCTGCGTTGGCGGGTGTATCTCCGTCGACGGTTTCCCGTGTCATAAATGGTACCATGTTTGTGAACGAGGAGACAAAGCAACGTGTCGAGGAGGCTATCGCATCCGTCAATTACCGCCCGAATCTTCTGGCGCAAAGCCTGCGATTGAAGGCAACCAAGAATATCGGCCTTCTTGTTCCCGAAATTGCGCATCCCTCGTTCAACCTGGTTATCAAGTATATCGAGGAGAGCGCTTCCAAACGGGGCTTGAACCTGTTGATCTTCAATACCCACAACAATTATACCCGTGAGGCTGTCGCAATCGACATGTTGTTGCGCCAGAGGATCAATGGGATCATCTTTTCCCGTGTATCCGATGAAAGCCATGTGGTGAACATGTCCCGGTCCTCGAATACTCCCATGGTCGTGATCGACCGCGCATTCCACAATGAGAAGATACCCAATGTCATCCTGGACAACTACCAGGCCGGCGTAATCGCCGCGGAGCATCTGATCGGGTGCGGATGCAAGAGGATCGCCACCATTACCGGAAGCTTCAAGATCGGCTTGAGCCGGGAACGGCACCAGGGGTTCCGCGATACGTTGGAGAAGCATGGTATGGTTTTGGATCGTTCCATGGTCCACGAGGGTGAGTTCACCTACGAGAATGGTGTTGCCGGAGTGACCAAGTTCCTGGATGAACAGATCGGGTTCGACGGGCTGTGGGGACATAACGATCTGATCGCGGCTGGTGCGATTTCCACCTTGTGCCGCCGTGGCATCCGCGTTCCCGAGGATATCGCGGTCATGGGTATGGACGATGTCCAATTCGCCGAGATGTACTATCCGAGCCTGACCACCATCGCCCAGCCGTACCAGGAGCTGTGCGAGAAGGCTGTCGACTATATCGACAAACTTACCAGTGGTGAACGGATCGACCAGTTCCAGGTCCTGTTGCCACCCCGGTTGGTGGTGCGGGAATCGACCTGTCCAAGGAAATAACCATGACACGAACCGATCTCCGTCTCGGAATCTACGAAAAGGCATTGCCCCACGACCTTTCGTGGCGCGAACGTCTCGCTATGGCAAAAAAGTTGGGCTTCGATTTTGTCGAAATGTCTATCGACGAAACCGACGAACGCCTGGCACGGTTGACATGGTCGAAGGAAAGGCGGCTGCAATTTGTACGGGACGTGCTGGAAAGTGGTGTGTCGGTCCCCAGCATATGCTTGAGCGGACACCGTCGATACCCATTGGGCAGCAAGGACCCGAAGGTTCGTGCCACAGCGATGCAGATCATGGAACAAGCCTTGCAATTAGCACTCGACCTGGGTATCAGGGTAATCCAGATCGCCGGCTACGACGAATATTATACTCCGTCGGATAGCGAGACAGACAGGTTGTTCCGCGAGCAGTTCGCCCTTTGCGAGAAGATGGCCAAGAAGTATCAGGTGATGCTTTCCTTCGAGATTATGGATACTCCGTACCTTTCGACTATCGACCGGTTCATGGAGTTGAAGCGTGAGTTCCGTTCGTGTTGGACCTCGGTCTATCCCGATGTCGGGAACCTATCCGCCTGGGGCAACGATATTTCCCAACAATTGTGGTTGGGTTTCGACTGGATCACCGCGATCCATCTCAAGGATACGATAGCTGTGACCGCCACAACGGAAGGTGTGTTCAAGGAAGTTCCGTTCGGCACGGGCTGTGTCGATTTCCACCTGGTGTTCTCCGTATTGCGTGAACTCGATTATCGCGGACCGCTGCTGATCGAGATGTGGACTGGCAAGGAACTCGATCCCGAAGGCGCTATCGCACAGGCACGCGACTTCCTCCTCTCACACATGCGGGAGACCGGATTCCTGGAGGATTGAAACCTTTATACCTGCAACAAGAACTCCACTTTCGTCATGAGTTCGCTTTCGGGTACCGCCTCGGGTGAATTCAAGTAGTACTCGTAGACAATCCCAGTTGCGTGGTACCCATGTTCCTGCATCCATCTGGTTGCGGCGGTATAGCCGTGCCCCATCTCTTTGTACGGTCCCTTGTGGATGAAGGAGACCCATTTCCCCGCGGGAATGGTTTCGGCGTTGATATCGCCGTATCCCGGGTACTCCGCATTGGTGACGAATCCCATTTCGACATCGAGGTTCTGCATGTCCATGTTGTAATAGGCGATGTAGGGCTGTCCGGGTTCCTTGATTCCCAGGTCGGCCAGATACGAGGTGATGCTCGCATAGGCGGAGCCTATCTCGTGTGGCAGATGGTCCGCTGTGACGGTCTTGCGGATCGAAAGCGACGGCATTCTCTCGGTTTCGACCAATTCTATCACATATTCCATGGTGTGCTCCTCCTGCCTCGATTGTACCACGGTATACCACTTTGTGCGATGCGATAAATATGATAGATTGTCTGTGCATGAATCCGTGTACACACCCAATGCCGGAGGTTTCTTGTGGACAAAAGAAACAGTTTCCTTATCCTCCTGATCGTACTGTCGGTCTTCACGATAGGACACCTGTCCGCCGAACCGACGTCACTTCCAACAGTCAACGATTTCGACAGCAAGCTCATGTTCCCCTATTCCGAGCCGTTGTCCATGACTAGTGATGTGACCCAGTACATCTCCTTTTTCGCCCCGGCCGCCTTCGCTTTTGTCGCACCTCCCTCCGAGTGGCTTGAAATATCGCTGTTGTATGGAACAAGCGCGCTTTTGTCCTTTGGCACCAGGACCCTGATGAAGAAGACGATCGAACGGATCCGACCGTACGAATATTTCCCGGATTCTCCGGAACAGCCCCCCATGGGGGAGGACGACCATGACGAATCCTTTCCCTCGGGACACTCGATAATGGCTTTCACGGGAGCGGCGTTCACCCATGCGCTGTTCGCATTGCGATATCCAGACAGCCGTTACCGGATGCCCGTGACCATCGCAGCGTGGACCTTCGCCTCAGCTACCGCAGCCTTGCGGGTGGCAAGCGGAAACCATTTTGTCACCGATGTGCTCGCAGGGGCGGCCATCGGGTCGTTCTTCGGCTTTGCCGTACCATATCTTGCCTGGAAATTCCTTCCATCGTGGCAAGGTGATCGTATCAGTGTAGCGGTCGGGCCAACCATGATGGCCATGAATATACGTTTTTAATGTGCATACAAGAGACAGGAGGCACGATATGGGACAGTACGATGCTCTGAAGCAAGCGGTTTGGGAAGCCAATATGGAGATTCCCCAGAGGAACCTGGCGCTCTACACGTGGGGAAATGTTTCGGCGATCGATCGGACGGCCGGAGTATTCGCCATCAAACCTTCCGGTATCCCCTACGAGAAACTGCAAGTCGAGGATATAGTCGTCCTGGATATGGACGGGGAGGTTGTGGAAGGTTCCATGCGCCCATCCAGCGATATGCAGACGCATCTGGTCCTCTACCGGGCATTCTCCAAGATCGGAGGAATTACCCACACGCACTCGCCCCATGCGGTCGGTTGGGCGCAGGCCGGCAAATCGGTTCCTGTCTTTGGAACCACCCATGCCGACCATAGCCACTTGCCGATTCCGTGCACACCCATGATGAGCCGGGACCAGGTGGAGGGCAATTACGAATACGAGACCGGAGTTCTGATCACCAAGGTGTTCGAACAGATCAATCCCGTGGAACAGCCGATGGTGTTGGTAGCCGGTCATGGACCCTTTGCCTGGGGGAAGGATGCCTCCGCATCCGTATACAATGCCGTGGTGTTGGAAGAGGTCTGCAGGATGGCTTGGATCACATTGGCGGTGAATCCGCTTGCCCAGCCGTTGCCGTCATACCTGACCGACAAGCATTACCAACGCAAGCACGGCCCGAACGCCTATTACGGGCAGAAGAAGTAGCCGACAATCTAGCGCATGTTCAGGTAGGAGCGGATGATCTCGGCGCACGGATTCGAATGGAAGCGGACCACACCCATCTCCCGAAGGGCATTTTCGACCGATGCGGAAGCGTGTGCCGTATTGACCATGATGTTGCTGCCGAATTCGCGTCGTACTGTTCCACCGGGAGCCTTCATCGGGTCGGTGGGACCCAACACGTCTCGAATCTTCTGGGTCGCATTCTCGCCTTCATAGACCATGAGCAGGCATTTGACCGAACCTGGTTCGATCATCTCCTCCAATTTGCAGGCAGAGGGACGCTGACCACTCATGAACTCGACAATCTGCTCGAATTGGTCCGTGGCATATTCGACTCCGACAGTCTGGGCAAGGACCGATTCGGTCTGCTCGGAAAGGCGGATCTTGAACTGTTCCTCCAGCAGGTCCTTGGCCTTTTGGCCGAACACCGGGGCGAGCCGTTGCCTCAACGACTCCCTGACCGGACCGTAGAACTCAAGAGCCTCGGAGATCGACATCCGGTGGACCTTCATGCCCACGATACGCAGTCCTGTCCTGCTGAACATGTCTATGATGGTTCCCGGTTTGGACGATGCGAATTTCCAGTTGTCGGGCTTTATGATCACCAGGGTACGTTGAATATCCTCCGGATTCGGATATATCACATTCTCGATGATGTTCGGTTGCCCCGGAAGCCAGTTCGCAAGCAAGGTGAGCACCTTGTCGGCGTGCACCTGGTTGCGCGGGGTGAGGACAGCCGGTTCGAAGTAAGTTACCTTCTTGGGATTCTTCGGATCCACAATCAAGTCGGCATAGGTGTCGCGGATGGTCTCACCGGTCAACGATTCCACACTGCGGTTTTCCGGATACAACGCACCGCAGATGTCACTCAGTTTCTTGCACGCCTCGGTTCCCCTGAACAGCAGCATCAGCGTCCTGTGGGCTCGTGTTCCCGTAGGCCCGATATTGTTCTCCACATAGGTGCTCAAGAGGGTTGAGGCTCCCGGATTCAACGGGTCGTCCTGGTCCTTGAGGATTTTTGCATATGCAGAGGTGAACGAGGCATCTGCCGCGATCATCTGGGCACCGACCAGCTCCAGGTCGATTCGGCTGAGCAGACGGCTGACTACGCCGCCAGTCCTACTCTTGGCGATGGTGTACGGGGTTACTAAGACGTACGAGAGCGTGTGTTCCATGGTTATGCTTTCTCCTGGTGGATGGTTTATGATAAGACACGGTGGACGATTTGTCCATCTCAGATAAACAGAAGGGCCGACCCTGCGACTGCGACCAGCGTTCCGATGACCGCTGAAAGGGTAATGTGGCGTTTCATGACAAATTTTTCCAGCGGCAACAGCATGACCGGAGTCAATTGGGATAGGGTGGTCACCACCCCGACCGGAGCCATCTTCAGGGCCTGGAGGTTCAATATGATGCCGAGGACCGGCCCTACGATCGCCGCCAGCAAGATCAACACCAACGCCTTGTGGCCAGCTTTGCCGGTGAAACGCGAGAAGTCGCGCACAAACGATTTTCGTGCGGTAGCGAATACGACAAGGGCACCCAGTCCGAACGTCAACCGCACCACATTCGCCGAGACTGCGGGGATATTCTCGGTCATTCCCTTGTCTGCCAAGACATAGGCGACCGCCTGTGTCAACGAACCACCCAGGGCTATCGCGATACCCTTGAGTATCTTGCGTCGGTCGCCTGCAACTCCTGAACTGCGGTCGGCGAGCACAACCCATGCGACACCGAGCAACGTCACCACCATTCCGGTAATCTGTAGCGGTGTGAGCACTTCATTAGTGAAAATCCAAGCGAGCAAGGCACCGAAAAGGGGACTGGTGGTCATGATCACCATGGTCTGGCGGGCACCGATATGGACAAAGGAACTGAATATGAACAAGTCGGCGATGCAAAATCCCAACACACCCGACAATCCGATCAACACGAAAGAATTGGTTTCCATACCGATGGGGAACAGCGTGCCCTCGAATACCAGATGTACCAGCAACATAAGCGGCAAGGCAATCCAAATGCGGATATGGGCGGTGGTGTTGGAGCTGACTTGTGCCCCGACATGTGCATATATCAAGGAGTTTTGTGCCCAACAAAGGGCGGTGACCAGGGCGAGCAATTGGCCTATGATGAGTTCCATGGCCCGATAATGACAGAGAAGGCCTCTCCTGTACAAGTGATATTCGCCGGTTGTGGATGATTCGGATAAAAAATTAGAATCGGGCTGTTGCATATGGCTGTCCGTATTGTTATACAGAGGTATGAAACCGAAACAATCGTCCGAAACATATGAACAATATTCCCAATTGGTCAGGTCCATGGTTCCCCTCATGACGGCCTGGGCCGAGGACCGCGAAGATATCTCTCCGACACTCGGGAAGATCGGTGCATTGGCATTTGATGCCGGTTCCCCCCGATTCTATCCAGAATGGTATGCCGAGAGGCGGACCGAACACGTGGTTTCAAGGATACTGACCAAGTCCGATATGATTCGGGTGTTCTTGCGGGATAACCAGTCCGCATTGTCCGCCGAGCAAGCGGGACTGTTGTCGCACCTTGTTCTCAATCCAGCCACGTGGGTATATGGCATGGTGTCGATGGAGGAATCGTTCCCTATGACCGAAATATTGGTCGAAGACTTCACCGACACACCGTTTGTCGTCACGCACAAGCTGATGGATGAACAGGAAAACTTCCTGCTTCCCTATCGTATCGCTCTGGTGCTTCACAACGGCGAGGAGTACCAGACCTTCGGTTACCACCATTCCTTCTCAGCAATCTATTCCGACGATATCAGGTTCTTCTTCGAGGGACTGGACACCGGCAGACCGGTCGATATGACTTCGATCACCGAAAGCATCAACCGGCGTTTCACCGATTTTCTCCTTTTGGATTCCATAGCATTCCACAACGAATCGATGATCGAGGATGAATACATCGACATCTATTGGGACGAATTCCCGATTGGTGCAGAATTCGATACCAGGCAAATACCGGGGAAGTGGCGCCATTCGCGCAGTGGGAACTTCCATTGCATGGTGTTCGATAGTCCGGACAAACGGATGCGATCGTTGCCTGTGCCGCACGATTTGCAGCGGTTCGCGAACGAATCGGGAAACGGCTGGCAGTTTCCCGAGTTTGCCATCGCGGCATTGTTCATCGATTCCGAGCGTCAACGCATCGCCCTGTTGGCGAGCACACAATCGGCATGGATCTCACTTCTGCATCTGGTGGCTCCGACTGCTCCCGCCGTTGATCCTGAAACGATCCTCGACCCCCAACAGAGTGTATCGCTGCCGGTCCTTGCCGTATCGGTTCAGATCAGGAATTTCGCTTTTCCTTGGCAAGCCTGGTACCTGCAGGCCACTCCCATGGCGAAGGATCTGTTCAACGAATTGGAGCATGTGGCCAAATCCAGGGCTGTATTGAACGAGTACCTCGACGCGCGGGAACTCTCGCTGCGGTTTGATCTGGACGCCCGTTGCAAGCGTATGGATGTTGATGCCTCGGTGGTGGTCGAGTTGGCGAAAGTCATTGAGAACATGGGGCGGAGGGCTGAGATTCCCGATGACATGTTCGATATCACAACCATCGATGGTGATTTCGTGTTGCCTGGACTGGAACCGCTTGCGGCACGGGAATACGAGTTTTTAAGCCTGCCGTTGGAGGAGAGCGAATTGTTCGCAGTGGATGCCGTGGCCGCTTTCCCCTCCTTCGAGGTACTTACCAACGGTTCACAAAATATCGGGGAGACGGATTTGTTGGAGAATCTGGAGGATTTGTTCTATGCGTTCTTCGACGAGATCGATACGATCCCTTTGGTCATGATGAACTACCTGTTCCTCCTGTTGCTGCACCGCGGACGGCAATGGACCCCGGTGCGCACATTCGCGATAGAAGTGTTGAAACTATTGTTTCCGTACCTCAAGGAGATTGGGGATGATGACGCCGATGTGTTCGCCACCCGGTTCAGCGAGTTCGTGTACCGCAAGCTGCGTACCCATGCGGTTGTCGAGGTCAAGGAACGACCTTCGGCAGACCAGAAGTTCTGGGGAACGTATGAAGTCCGTCCAACCCAGTTTTTTCTCACGCTCGTTCAAAAGCTGTAATCATCGACTTGCGAAGGATATATGTTTACAGAGTGGTGAAGGCATTGTAGTCTTATTGATGAAGCGACTATGAAAAACTTGTAGCTGGCAAGGAGGGATGCCGCCATGTTCGACAAGAGGAGAGCTTGGATCTGGTTGCACGAACCGAAGCATGAATGGAACGATGCCGTCTTACGGGTTTCCACCCAAGCGGAGACTGATTTTTGGCAAGGGACCCATTATGGTTTCAGACGGGACAACGGGCACTGCCTGCTCACGGATGTGGAGGAGGACTTCTCGCTGGTCGTGCGCTGCTCCGGCAAACCGTGCAACAGGTACGACCAGGGTGGTATCATGCTCCGTATCGATATGGAGAACTGGATAAAGATCGGCATCGAGGCCGAATCGAAAACCGTTTCCCGCCTCGGGTCGGTCGTTACCAATCTGGGGTATTCGGACTGGGCTACCGTCGATATCGATGCCACCGTCCAGCGCAGGTGGTACCGCGTGCAGGGCAAGGGCGCTGATTTCCTCATAGAAAGTTCGGAAAATGGAAAGAGCTGGGACCAGATGCGCATTGCCCATCTGCATGCGTATCCTGGGAGGATATCGGTCGGCGTCTATGCTTGCTCCCCCTCGAACGGTGAAGGTTGCGACTTTGTGTTCGACCACCTCACCCTTGGTCCGAGCCAATGGGAAGACGAGATCTGAAGCTCCAGCAATCCACCTTGCGATTGGTTGCAGTTCAAGCTGAAACGAATCGCTAGCCG
>Ga0154462_115_pt1 | contig 35031 bp, 36 predicted proteins | sample RifGroC2_FD_105655 | JGI IMG/M metagenome (GOLD analysis project Ga0154462, IMG submission 105655) | Spirochaetes bacterium GWC2_52_13
CCCCGTGTCCGTCCAAGCTGTTACAAACATCTTGCCGACCTGGTTGGATATCAAGGCAATCTTGCCGTCCGCTTTGGTTGGTGGTGTACTTGGCGTATTCATCGGTATCATCCCCGGCACCGGTGGGGCCATCGCATGTTTCCTCGCCTACAATATCGCGCAAAAATTCGCCAAGGATCGGCATCTATTCGGAAAGGGTGCCCTGAGCGGCGTTGCCGCCCCGGAGAGTGCCAACAATGCCACGACCGGTGGAGCACTGATTCCCATGTTGTGCCTGGGTGTTCCCGGCGATGTCGTCACGAGTGTCATGCTCGGAGCGCTGATCCTTATCGGGGTACGTCCAGGGCCGCTGTTGTTCGTGGAGAATGTCGATATCGTATACTCGATATTCGCGGGCATGATCATCATCCAGTTCCTCATGCTGGGATTCGGGCTCCTCAGTTCCCGGTACGCACCGCTCATTCTCAAGGTTCCCTACACGCTGCTCATGCCTATCATCATGGTATTGTGCGTGGTCGGTTCGTTCTCCTTGAACAATGCCCTCTACGATGTGACAGTCGCGCTTGGATTCGGTGTCCTGGGATTCTTCCTCAAACGTTGGGGATATCCGGGGGCACCGCTGGTGTTGGGTATCATCCTTGGACCTATGGCCGAGGAGAACCTCAACAGGGCACTGTTGGTATCGAACAACAGCTGGTCCGTCCTGGTCCAACGCCCGATATCGCTGACATTCCTGATCCTGGCCACCATCTCGATCGGAATCTCCGTGTATTCGGCGAGGAAAAAGGAAGCCTGACATGCTGATCCATACTGGCGGCTCTGGAACTTGGGAAGTCATCGACAACCTCCTGGGGGGCATTCGTATTCCCAGGATGGTCCGTGTCAGACAACGGTTTCCCCATCCTGCGCCCATCGACACTGCACGAGAAATCGAACGGCAGCTCGAGGCTCCACAATTTTGGAACCATTTCAAGAGTGGAGATTCGGTGGCCATAGCGGTAGGCAGCCGTGGTATCGAAAATCAAGTCTCGGCGGTTCGCACCATCGTAAGCATAATCCGTAGGCATGGGGGAATCCCGTTTATCATACCCGCTATGGGAAGCCATGCGGGAGCAACGGCTGATGGACAGGCCGCAATGCTCAGGGGCATGGGGTTCACCGAAGAAGCTATCGGTGCCCCGATCCGCGCGACCATGGATACGGTCGAGCTTGGTCGTACAGCAGAGGAGAATCTGCCTGTGTTGACAGACAGGTTCGGCTATGAAGCGGACCATCTGGTTATTCTCAACCGTATCAAGCCGCATGTGTGTTTCCGGGGCAGGTACGAAAGTGGCCTCATGAAGATGATCACCATTGGATTGGGGAAACAGAAGGGAGCCGAGATTGCACATAATCTCGGTTTCGGTCATATGCCGGACCACATTCCCATGATCGCACTTGAAGCATTGAAGAGGCTGAAGGTCTTGTTTGCCGTGGGGTTCGTTGAAAACGCTTACCACGAGACGTGTGTGGCACAAGTCATGTCGGGTAGCGAAATTCCTGTACGGGAACCCGAGTTGCTGGAACTTGCCAAACACTATTGTCCAAAACTGCACTTCGACCGATTGGATGCGCTGGTCATTGATGAGATCGGTAAGAATATCAGTGGAGCCGGGTTCGATACGAATATCGTTGGACGATACCACTCGTCCTGGATCAGTGGCGGGCCCGACATCAAGCGGGTCGCTATCCTCGATATCTCGAAGGAATCGAAAGGGAATGGCAATGGTTTGGGAATGGCCGATTTCACGACGGTCCGTGCAGCGGAAAAATTCGACTTCTCCCAAACCTACCCCAACACATTGACTGCGTTGCTCACCGGTGGCGTCAAGATTCCCATGGTGCTTCCCAACGACAGGCAAGCGCTCCAGGCATGCATGAAAACAAGTACCCGCGAGAATTGGGAGGATACCACGATAGTCAGGATCCACAATACCCTGTGCCTGACAGATATCGAGGTATCCGAGAACCTTGTACCGCTGCTGGCGACCGACGACCGGTTCGAGATCGTAGGAAAACCCTATGAACTGCAATTCGACGAAAATGGAAATTTGTTCAAGTGATCTGTAACAACATATAAGGTGGTGAATCATGACTAGGAAAGAAGAGCTTGCTGTCAAACTGGATAGGATCCGCTCCATGATGCTCGAATTGGGTATCGATGGTGTCTACCTCAAGCGTCAGGATGATTTCGCATGGCTGACTTGCGGCGGACAGAATTACCTCGGTTGGGGAGAGATGGGAAACTGTGGACTGCTGGTAACACAAAGCGAGACCCATGCCGTGACAAATATGATTGAGAAGCAACGGATGGTCGACGAGGAAGGTTTGGAAGAGATGGGTTTTTCCATTCATGCTGGAATCTGGTATGAGAATGATTTTGAGCGAAAGACTCTCGCCGTGCTGGTCCCATCGGGAAAAATCGGCGTGGATTTTCCCAGCAAGCTTGGGACAAACATCGATGGAGAGATAAAGAAGTTGCGCCTCTCGCTCACAGAGGGCGAAATCGAGCGGATCCGTCAGGTAGGATACATGGCAACCCTTGCCCTTGAGGAAACGGCTGCATCGCTGCGACCCGGAGATACGGAACTCGAGGCCATAAAGCGGATTTCCGGTGCACTGTTCGACCAGGGAATGGAGTTCACCTCGCTCATGTGCGCCGCCGACGAACGGTTGTACAAGTATCGGCATGCGATTCCAACCGGCAACCGCATGAAGGAACGGGTCCAGATTGGCGGAAACATGCGCAAATGGGGTCTTACCATATGCCTGACACGGTATGTGAATTTCGTGCCGGTCACCGACGAGTTGCGCAAACAATACCGCATCAACCAGGAGATCGATTGTACGCTCATGGTCAACACGATTCCGGGCCGTCCCTATGCACAGCCGTTGCTTGCGGCCAAGGCCTTGTACGACAAGTACGGGATATCGGATGAATTCCTCAAACATCACCAGGGCGGACCTATCGGATATGCGAACCGTGACTATCGCGTCGATTTCGATCTCGCGGGGACCATCCAGGAGAACCAGGCGTTCTGTTGGAATCCTTCGATAACCGGAACGAAAAGTGAAGACACGATCCTCGTCAGGAAGCAAGGATTCGAGTTCATCACCCGACCTATCATTTTTCCCAGCAACACCGTGACAATCGGCGACAAATCGTTCGTCCGTCCTGATATTTGGGAAAAATATTAAAAGGTACCTGGTACCAACTTTCGTTTTTGTATACAAATTCGCCAACAAATACCCCAGATTCACCTTCAGGTGTAGATTTGGGGTATCTTATTGTTCAAACTGTATACAAAATTCAAAAATGGTACCTGGTACTTTGGCAAGCTCTTATTAGAAGAGCTTGCCAATGACTGCCAACATCTCTTCCTTGTTATGTTTTTCCAAGGCCGTGTTCTCCTGATTTCGCCAAATCGGCAGCAACCGCTCGACGATCGAGCTGTCCAACCCCACCAACTTCGGATCAAGCTTCTGTTGCCTGCGGTATTCCATCAATGCCCATGAGGCGGCCTCGGTCAAGAACGCATGGGAATTCGGGTGGTCTTTCAATTTGGACGAAGGCACCAGGTTTGAGACCTCCTCGGGTCCATAACAGGCCAGTACAGCGAACGCCTTGCCCGCTTGGGGAACCAGATCAATCACCATGTCGGCCTGCATGAACAACGCTACGTTCGCAGTATACGCCTCTGTCGGAACAGACTCGGCAGTCGGAAAGTATTGCGGCCAATCGAGCATCTGTTGCTGCACATTCAGGGCATTCATCGTTACCCGCATATAGGCGGCCGGATCATCGAGGGGTGTCTCGCTTCCATGGAATCCCCAGTGTCCATCCATACCGATCCCCTTGATCTCCAGCACATAGCTCTTCGAATCGGAGCATGCCGCCTGCAAGCGGTCCTGGTAGTCGCGGGCAACCTGGTCGTCGTTCGCATCGCCTTGGAGGTCCAGCAGGTGTTTGCCGGGCAATGGTCCAAGCAACTGCTCCAAGGGGCCAAAGAAGCTGGTTTCGAGCAAGTGGCGGAACGTTATCGGAAACCGCGGATCCTGGGGCCCTACCGGATAATCGTCGAACTGGTAGAACTCCGTCTCCTTCAGTATGGATTGCAGCTTTTCATCGTGCTTTGCAGCATCGGCGAAGGCCTTGTAGAAGGAGAAACCGCTGGGGGCCGCCATCATCCACATGACCGGATGCTTTCCCGCTGTGACCGCTTGCTTGAGGGAAGCGACAGCCAATGCCGCACTTTGGAGTCCCATCGCCTGTTCATTGGCGACTATGGTGAGATTTGTCCCACCCGCTTTCATGCCCATTGTCCTACCACCTTTACAAATGTTTTATACGAGGCATGTACGCCTCTTCGTTGGCTTTGTTCGCCGCATCGCCACCGGGAAGATTCGCGCTCATCCACAACGGAGGGTCGATCCCCATGAGTGCCAGTTGCCGGATCGCTTCGATCATCAACAGGTTGATGCTGAATACATTGCAGAGGGTCGCTGTCGGCCCTACCCGCTGGGAGACACCATCGACATCCACTACCGCATCGCCATAAGGCAGATGGCAGTTGATGAAGTAATCGGCTTCCTGATAGAGGTTCTTGCCCGACGGATGACGGGAAGGATGGTCGGGAGCCAAGGCATCGGCAAAGGACCGTGATGTGATCGCGATCGACTTCATCTTGCGCTTGCGGGCTTCCTCCACGGTATCGATGGTCATGGGGTTGATGCCATATGCATTCACAATGACAATCACCTCGCCCGGCACGCGTCCGACCCGGTACGAATCCAGCACCTGCTTCGCATACCCGACTGTCCGTTCGACATAATTGGAGCGTTTGGCCCCGTGGATCAGGTTTGTTCCCGCATCGAGAATCGAATTGATGGGGACCAATCCTCCGGCACGCCACAGGACCTCTTCGACGGCAATATTCGAGTGTCCACCCGGGCCGATGACGTGGATCAGTCCACCACGGGCGATCTCGTCTGCTATCACCTTGCCGGCCGCCTCGAGCTGAGGATTCTCGGTTGCGATCTTCTGGAACAAGGAACTGGTGGTATCCAGGTACGTTTGTGTCTCTTTGGTCATACTTCGTTACCTCTCAATGTAAGAATTTTCTCTATACAGAACAAACCCATCACCAGGGCATTCACGGGAACCGCCACATATGCGTACCCGGTCGGAAGATTCCACGTTTCGAAGGGAATCCCCATGCGGACTTTCGTAATCTGCATCCCATAGAACACCAGGATTGCCATGAACACCAGGAACAGCAGCTGCTGGATCAAATCGATCCTGCGGGCCATCTTGGGCGAGAACTTGCCGCTGAAGAAATCCATGACCAGGTGGTCGTTGCGGTAATAGAGCACAGCGGTGCCGGAAAACACCATCCAGATGAACAGCAGCCGCAGCAGTCCATCCATGAACAGCCAGGAAACGCTCAACACGTTGCGCAATACGATGTTTGTGACGGTTATCAACAACACACCGAAGAACAACGCACCGGTGTACATGGTCATGATCGATTCGCATCTTTTCATTATTCGACTGAACATGCGCACCTCCTAAAATATCAAGCTGGGCAACCACGTGACCAACTGGGGAACATAGGTGATGAGGACCAACACGAAGACGAGAGCGCCGATGTGCGGCCACATCTCCTTGATCAACTCGTTGATACCGACCTTCGCGATCTTTGTCTGGATGAACAGCAATGCCCCGACCGGTGGTGTGACCAACCCTATCATCAGGTTGAACACCACGATCACACCGTAATGCACCGGGTCGATACCCAGTTCCAGGGCAACCGGCAGCAGCACGGGGAAAAAAATCAACATGACGGGAACCGCATCCAGGATGCAACCCATGAGCAGGAAAAAAACCAACGAGACGAGCAGGAACATATTCTTGGACAGGTTCATCGTCTGGATAAGCGCGAGCAGTTGTTGTCCAAGCTGTTCGCTGGAGACGATGTATTGGTAGATGCCGACCACGGCGAAGATCACCATGATCGATGAGCAGAATACCGCCGTATCGGTGATGGTCTTGAAGAAGGACTTCACAGTGATGCTCTTGTACACGAATACAGAAATGGCCAGGATATAGATGATCGACAGCGCAGCAACCTCCACCAGGGTAACGAAGCCGAACACCACACCGCTGATTATGATAAGCGGGGCCAACAAGGCAAGGATGGTATCCTTGACCAATCCCCTGAATTTCGGCCAGGACCGTTGTACAACCACCGCTTTGTACCCGCGTTTCCTGGCTTGGTAGGTGACCAGGATCCACAGGATTGCCGCGATAAGCAGGCCGGGAATGAAACCTCCGATGAACATCCTCCCTATCGAGATCCCACTGATGATACCGATTTGGAGCATGGGTATACTCGGTGGAATGATAGGGCCGATTACTGCGGAACTCGAGTTGATCGCGGCTGAGAAGGTATCGTCGTAACCACGGCGCTTCATGATGGGATGCAGGACCGCTGAGGTGCTGCTGGCATCGGAAACCGCCGAACCGGAGATTCCGGCCATGAATATGCTCACGACAATGGACACATACGCTAGGCCGGCCCTGAACTGCCCCACGAAGAAATCGGCGAAGTCGGTGAGTTTCCTGGTTATTCCGGACACACTCATGAGGTTTCCGGCCAAGATGAAGAAGGGTATGGCTATCAAGGTGTCGGAGTTGACCCCCGCCACCATCTGCGAGACGATGAGACGCAGCGAAACATCTCCCCGTATCAACAGATAGGCCACGCCGCTCGCGCCCATGGAGAACCAGATGCTGAATCCGAGTCCGATCATGAAAAACAGAAGGAAGAACATTATAAGAATCATACAGGCTCCCTATCGACACATGTGAAGGGCTGTGGGTAACAATCCGGACAAGACTCCGGCTGTTCCCACAGCACCCACAGTTCAAGCATTACATGTTCCGGATCTTCTCAAGTAGACCGGCCGGCCATTTCACGCCTTCCCAATCGTCGAAGACACCTTCCAATGCCGAGCGGATCTCACCCAAGCGCATCTCAGGTTCGGTGACCACGGTCATATGCTCGGCAAGCTTGTCGTACGCGGTATCCAACTGCTCTACGGTCAACTGTGTGACCAGTTCTCCCGCTTCCTCACTCGCATCGAGCAGTATCTGGCGGTCGGCTTCCGACAGCGAATCGTAGAACGAAGGGCTCATGTAGAACGTTTCGATATCGCGGATATAGTCGGTCTTCATGTAGAACTTCTGGACTTCGAACATACTGGTGTTGGCCACGGTGATAGCTCCGTTCTCCTGGGCATCCACCACTCCGGTCTTCAGCGAGACATACAGATCGGCGAACGGGACTTGTTGCGGGAGGGCCCCTAGCTTCTTCATGACACGCAACACGACTTCGCTGGCTGCTGTCCTGATCTTCAATCCTTTGAAATCGGCCGGGCTCAGAATTTTTTTGTTTGCGGTCAATCCGCGTGGGGCTGTATCGCCGGTGATGTTCAGTATCTTTACCCCGGTAGCCTTCTCTGCCTCGGCCATGATCGGTTTGAAAGCATCGGAAAGCATGGCTTTGCGCATATGCTCGTAGTCGCGGTACAAGAACGGAATGGCCGTGATCTCATACGCCTCTCCACCCTTTATGAACGCGAGGGTGTTGATGCCACCGTACACGAGTTCAAGATCCCCGGTCTTCATTTGGGCGAACATTTCCTGGATTCCACCCAACTGGCTGTTGGGATACACATTCACGGTGATGCGACCGTCTGACTTTTCCTTCACCAGGTCGGCGAACAGCAACGCGCCCTTGTGGGTCGGATGTTCGGCATCCCGGATATGTCCGAGTTTGATAGTCATTGCCTTCTCTGTTTGAGCTTGGGCAAACACCATCGTCAGGGCGATGGCAACCATGCAGATGACAAGAAGTAGTCTTTTCATCTCAATTCCTCCTTAGTGATATTGTCTGCATCAGATCATGTGATCCTGATGTTCAGAACTCCAATTGATGACGTCCTTGAAGTGCTGTTTGAGGCAATCGTGGACTTGGGACGGGTCGTGTGAACGCAACATGGTGATCAGGTCGCGGTGCAAGGCTATGAATTCGACATAGTTGCTCGTCTTGTACCGCTTCATGACGGTCAGGAACCGCTGGAATGTGGAGAACATGCCGATCAGGCTCTCCAACAGGTTGTTGTTCAGCTTCGCATACAGCTTTTGGTGGAACAGGGTGTGGGTCTTGACCAGTTCTTCCTCGGAGAGGTTGTCGTCGACTTGCCGCTGCATCCGTTCCAGCAATAGTTCCAATTCCCTATAGTCGTCCTCGTTCAGGATTTCCATGGATTTCTTGAGAAACGATTCTTCCAATGCCATGCGGACGTCGATGATCTGCCGAAAATCGTCGACATGGATCTTCAGGTTATAGCTGAGATTCTCGACCATCGCCTCATAATTGAAATCCCTGATATACCGTCCCTTGCCCTGGGCGGTAACGATGATGCCGAGTGCCTCGAGTGACCGGAAGGCCTCCCTGATCGATGCCCGGCTGATGCCAAGGGTTCCCGACAGCTCGGTTTCTGACGGCAGCAGATCCCCGGCCTTGAGATTGTTGTCCAGGATGTAGAGTTTAATGCTCTGCAATGCGGTCTCGGAAATCTTGTCATGGGTAATCCGCTGCATGCCGTTGCCATATTCCTTGGAAATCATGCCCTGGCCTCCTTGCATTCATATAGGGTTACTCCCGCGAGCACAGTCCGTTCGATATTCAGTGCGACTTTCGGTCCGGTGACGGTGAACAGTACCAGATCCGCCCTGGAGCCGACACGTATCGCCTGTTTGCCCTCTCCAAGACCGAGCAGCCTCTCGGGATTGCCGGTAGCCAAGGCGACAGATTGTGCCAATGGGATGCCTGCCGCAGCGGCGAACCTGGGGATACAGGTATCCAGCAAGTGCCCTGCTCCGGCAAGGAACGGGGTATCGGCAAGGCCCAAATGCCCATCCGCGTACACCTCGACAGCGATATTGCCCCAGTTGTAGCGCCCGGGGTCGTATCCTCCAAGGAATGCGACATCGCTCACCAACACGATGCGGTCCAATCCCTTGGCTTTTGCAAAGACTTTCAACACGCTGTCCGGAAGATGGTATCCATCGGCAATGATGCCAGCCCAGGTGTGTTCATCCGCCAATTGTTCCCACAGATAATTCTTCAACCGGGGGAGCATGGCGTGGCTACCGTTGCCCAAATGCGTGGAAAGCGTGGCACCCGCATCAACGGCTTCCCGGATCTGTTCAGGTGTGGCCGCCGTGTGTCCGATCGATACCACAAGACCTTTGGAAACCGCATACGAGATGAACGGAATCGCATTGGTGCGCTCCGGAGCCAGCGTGACCACGCGCAGCAGATTGTGGGAAGCTTCTATCCATTCGTCCAATTCATCGATCGACGGATCGCGAACGAAGGACGGGTCATGGGCTCCACGGGGGCCGTCTTCCGCCGATATGTAGGGACCTTCGATATGGATACCGGGAATCGCCGCCGCCACCAACGCCTGTTCCCGCACGGCCCTTGCGATGGTTTCCAGGTTCTGGCAGATCCGCTCCTGGCTGTTGGTGATGATCGTGGGAACATGACGCGTGGTACCCGATGGGGCGAGGTTTCGAACCATTTGTTCCACATCTGTAGCGGTTAGTCCCGCTCTGCTATAATCCAGTCCCTTGTATCCATTGACTTGCACATCGAAAAACCCAGGGCTGACGAAGGGAAGGTTCGCCTCATGTGGAATGGGCTGCTTGTCCACGATCGTCCCCTTCTCCACCGTAATACGAACGGGTAGATTCTCAAATATGTCGATTCCCTTCAGTATCATGTCCAACTCCTGCCAGCTTGTTGAATATCAGTTGTCTGACAAGTGATAGTTTACCATGAAATTCCAACGAGTCAAGAGAAATTTTCAATGGTACCTGGTACGCGTTTACGGTTTTGTATTCAAAAGTCATTATCGGTACCTGGTACCGCGGTTGCTTGGTTGTTAAGATGAGGGCATAGAAATGTGGGATAGCCTTGTACGACTATCCCTACCAAGTGAAGATGCTATCTTGGGAGAAGATCAACAATTGTTACGCAAATGATACGCAAATGGCGCCGATTGACAATTTTGTATTCAATTATCAACTTTGGTACCTGGCACCAATAGGATTTTCATTGGAGCCTTGGACCGGTCGAGGGCCGTATCGAATGCTTCTTGGAGTCGGTCCATGGGGAACGTATGGGTGACCAGCCGTTCCAAGTCCAGCTCCTTGGCGACATCGAGAGCTATCGGGAAATCCCAGCAGTAACCTTGCGCACCCTGTACACGGATCTCATGTGAAACGAACCGTGTCACCGGAATGCTGATCTCGGTCTGCTCGAAAATGCCCACCATCGTCGCCAAGCCACCCTTGCGCAACCACATCATAGCCTGCACGAAGGTCTCTTGCCGTCCCACGCATTCGAATGTACGGTCCACACCGGCAGAACCACCGAATTCGCGGATCCTTTGCTCGACATCCTCTCGCATCGCGTTGATCGTATGGCTGGCTCCGAAAGCCCGGGCCAGGTCCAACCGGTTATCGACCGTATCTACCACCGCGACCCTGCTGATACCAGAGTGCCGGCACATGGCGGCAACCAACACGCCGATCGCACCGGCCCCGATGATTACCACCGACTGGCCGAGAGCGATATCGGCCCGACGTACGGCATGGGTAGCCACAGCAAGCGGCTCGATCAGTGCACCAGCCTCGAAGGAAAGGTCATCCGGCAAGGCGAAGACATGGTCGCCCTCGGCAACCACATGGTCGGCCATGGCCCCATCGCCATTGCGATAGAGGAACGTGATATGCTCGCAATAGCTATAGCTCCCACTGCGGCATTCTTCACACACCCCACAGGTGATGCACGGTTCCACAGTCACCCGATCCCCGATTTTCCACCGGGAGACGCTACTGCCAACCTCGGTTACGACTCCCGAAAACTCGTGGCCGACCGTTGCCGGCAGTTTGCAGAAGGGATGCATTCCCTTGAAGATATGCAAATCGGAACCACAGATGGCACTTGCCTTGACGGCAATGCGCACCTGCGTCGCCGACAACGCGGCATCCGGCCGTTCGATATAGTCGACGACACCTGGAGACACTACCCGCCCGAGCCTGTTCTTCTGTTCCATATGCATCCTACAAGTCCCAATAGATCGAAGCGCCACGATGGGCAGACGAGGTCATCTTGCGATACAGCGCCAGATACCCGCTCGCCGGTTTCACAATCGGCTGCCACCCTTGCCTACGTTTCTCGAATTCCTGTTCGCTGACCTCGACCATGAGGGAGCGGTGCTCGATATCGATATGGATCATATCACCATTGCGGATAAAAGCAATCGGACCACCGTCGAAGGCTTCGGGGCTCACATGCCCGATTGCCAACCCACCGGTTGCACCGGAGAACCGACCGTCGGAGACCAAGGCGATGGTCGAACCCATCTTCTTGCCGAGTACGGCAGCCATGAAGGTCTCCATGTGGGGCATGCCGGGGGACCCCTTCGGTCCTTCATAGCGGATCACGACCACATCGCCGGCAACAATCTCGTCATCGAGCATGGCATGCCAGGCATCATCCTGCGACTCGTAGACTTTGGCCGGTCCGGAGAAGGACCACAAGCCCCGCGGAATCGCCGCGAACTTCACGATACAACTTTCGGGAGCGATATTTCCCTTGAGCACCGCAAGGCCGCCATGTGCGTTGATGGGCTCGTCACAGGTATGGATCACATCGAGATCGGTCGAGCGCCTGCCCAGAGCCATATCCTCGACGGTACCGAACATACCTTTTGCTGTTCCTATGATCGTATCGGCCGCAAGCATCTCGCCCACTACCGCATTGAGCCCACCGGCGCGGTCGAACTCCTCCATGGTGTAGGTCTTGTGGTTGGGATAGATCGCACTGATCCAGGGAACGACGACACTGATATCGTCGAAGAACTTGGGATCGATATCGATACCGGCCATGTGCGCCATAGCAGGGATATGGAGGATGGAGTTGGTCGAACCTCCGGTAGCCATCATGTAACGGACCACATTCTCGAAATTGTCCTTGGTGATGCGGTCCAGCGGGCGAACCTGCTCCCGTACCAATTCCACAATCTTGCGGGCGGCTTCCTTGGCCAGCTTGTGCCATTCTTCGGTCTGGCTACGTACACTCGCGTTGCCGAACGGAGAGAGTCCGAGGATCTCGGCAGTCGCGCACATGGTGTTGGCGGTTCCCATGAACGGACAGGCGCCGGGAGTCGGACACGCATTGCGCACGATCCCCTTGTAGTCCTGCTGGGACATCTGGCCACCCATATAGGCGGCGTAGGCCTGTTTGGTATGGGTAAGGGTCAACATCTCGCCATCGTAATGCCCCGCGGCCATATAGCCGCCGGTGAACATCACAGTGGGAATATTGACCTGCATGGCGCCCATGATCATGCCGGGAACCACCTTGTCGCACGTGGAGAGCAACAACATGCCCTCGAGCATATTCAATTCGGCAAGGGTCTCCACCTCTGTGGAAACCAGATCGCGCGCAGGAAGCGTATAGCGGTCGCCCGGGGTATTGGAACAGATACCGTCGCAGATTCCCGAAGCCGGCAATTCGAGCGCCAATGCTCCGGCATCGTATATCTCCTGCTTCAATTCGGCGATCACATCCTTGAAGGGAAAGTGGCCGGGGTTCATTTCATTCCATGAGTTGATGATACCGATCACCGGACGTTTCGCATCGTCCTCAGTGATTCCCATTGCATACAACAGAGCGTTGCGGTGGTCGAGCGATTCTTCATTCCATTGCCGAATCATGAGATTCCTCCTATACCAAGCATCCACAGCCGCACCAGCATACGTTCTTCCGGTACATTCTCGGACACATTCGTTATATTCTACCAGCAGAATTAAAATTCCGCATTATAAAAGCCAAAATTCTTACAGTTCTTCACCAATGTGTACGATACCTTTGCGGATGATGACGTTGGCGAAGCGGGCTGATTCGCCGGTGACCACGATCGCATACGCGCGTGCCGCCCGGTCGTAGAAATCCTGGCGATCCAGCAAGCCGATATTCGTTGGTTTGCCGTTGTACGTATCCAGTATCCGCTGGTAATCGCCCAGGATGTTCCCCGTATAATCGGAATCGGAGGGGATGCGCATCATATGCACCGGGTATTCCACCAGATAATCGATCGGCAGATGGTGGAGCACAGCATGCAACAACGGCTCTATCGTCGTTCCTTGATAGGTAATCAAACGCTTCGCATTCGATGATGAGGGAAAATTGCGGTCGGAAAAGACTATCTCGTCCCCATGACCCATACACATGAGCACGGTCATCAGTTCGGGAGAGAGCAGCGGGTTCAAATGTTTCAAGACCATGGTGGTTCCTTCCTCTAGGCTTCGATACGCATCTGTTTCATTACAAGGTCTCTCAGGCCGGCTACATGAGCAGGTTCGGGATTGTCATGACCAAAGCGGGCACATAGGTGATCGCCAACAGGACACAAATCATCACAATCAAGAATGGTATGAAAGCCTTCACCACATAACTGATCGAACACTTGGCGATGCCGCATGCGACGAACAAACAGACTCCCACTGGTGGTGTGAACAACCCGATGGCGAGATTGACGACCATGATGACCCCGAAGTGGACCGGATCGATACCGACGCTCATGGCTATGGGCAACAGTATCGGCGTGAAGATGATGACCGCGGGGCTCAAGTCGAGCCAGGTGCCGACAAACAGAAGCAATACGTTGATAATCAACAACAACGCGAACTTGTTTGTTGTGATGCTAGTGATGGCTCCACCGATCATGCCAGGGACACCCTGCTGTGCGAACAACCAGGCCAAGGACGATGCGGTGGCGATCATGAGGGCGACCTGACCTGTAGTCAAGGCGACTTCAGCCAACATCTTGGGGATATCCTTGAACTTCAATTCCTTGTAGTAGAACTTTCCGAGCAGGAAGGAGTACAACGCCGCGATTCCAGCGGCCTCCGTGGGTGTGAACACACCACCGACGATTCCTCCCAGGATAATGATGACTGTCATGAGCGCAGGAACACCCTTGAGGGTAATGATGATGCTCTTTTTTATTCCTACGAAAGCATCGCTCGGATAATTGCGCCTACGTGCTATGATTCCCGAGACAATCATGAGCGCGACCCCGGTTAGGATTCCTGGCACGATGCCGCCGAGGAACAGCTTTCCGATCGAAGCACCCGAAGATGCTCCATAGACGACCATGGGGATGGACGGGGGAATCATAACGCCGATAGTGGACGAGGTGGCGGTGACGGCAACGGAGAAGTCCTTGTCGAACCCGCGTTCCTCCATGGCCGGGATCAGGATCGCTCCGACCGACGATGTGTCGGATGCCGCCGATCCGGTGATACCTGCGAACAGCATGCTGGCGACGATATTGATATAGGCGAGCCCACCTTTGAAATAGCCGACCATTACCCGGGACATGGCGATGAGGTCGTTGGTGATGCCTCCAAGCGCCATGAACCGACCGCACAGGATGAACAACGGCACCGCGATGAGGGTGAAGGTGTCCATGCCGGTGAACATGCGCTGGACAAACACCATCATGGGAACATCCTGCGTATAGGCGATGCCTCCGACAGTAGCCAGCGCGGTACAGATGGCGATAGGAACGTTGAATACCATCAATCCGATCATTATGACAAATACGATTGCTGCTATCATGTCCTCACCTTCCCTGTGCCATGTTCGATTCGACAGCGTTTTGCGATCGTCCATGCACTACATGTTTGAGCATCTCGTTGCAACTCAAGATGAGATAGAGTACCCCGCTGATGGGAAGCACCATGTAGATATACTGCATCTTCACACGCATGATCGGTGATTTCTGCCGACCTACGATCCCCAACAACTTGAAGCCGTAATAGGCCAGGAGGGCCGCGAAGAATATCTGCATTGAGTAGACGAATATCCTGTTCACGAATTGGTTCTTTGGCTTCATCTTGCTTTCAAAGTAGTCGATACCCAGGTGCATCTTGCGATGCATGGTCAACACACTCCCTAAAAAGCAGTACCAGATGAAAGTGAAACGGGCGAATTCATCTGTCCAGGAAAACGGAACCTTGAAGAATATGCGTGTAAATATCTGCATGAGAACCGTCACGATCAACAGCACGCCTATGATACGCACGATGTACTCGACTATGTAGTCATACAGGACATGGATGAACTTGTCCATTTCCCAACTCCTTTGAATTTGAAAAAAGGGGACAGGTGGTACCCTATCCCCTTCTCAGTAAGCAATTATTTCAAGAAAGCGTCGATGATATCACCACCGATCTCATCACGATACTGTGCATAGATCGGAGAAACGGCCTTGGTGAACGAAGACTTGTCGGCGATGTCGTTGACCTTCATGCCGAGGCTCTTGAGGGTGTCCAAAGTCGCCTGCTGGCTCTCGGAGTCGAGTCTGGTTGCGAAAGCACCGGCCTCTTCGCCTGCCTGCAACAGGACTTCCTGGATGTCTGCGGGAAGCTTGTCGAAGTAATTCTTGTCGAAAGCGATGATGTTCGGAGTGATGTTGTGCGCGGTCAGCGAGACATAGTCGGTGACTTCGTATTCCTTTTCGGAAACGATGATACCAACCGAGTTCTCGGCACCGTGTACGACACCGGTCTGCAAAGCCATGTAGCGTTCAGCAGCCGAAAGGGGCACGGGAACCGCACCGAGCAACTCGAAGGTTCTGGTCATGATCGGGCTTTCCATGACACGGATCTTCATGCCGTTGAAGTCGGCGGCGGTGGTGATGGCATTGCGTGAGTTGTAGATGTTACGTGGTGAACGGATCATCCAGCCGAGGATCTTCAAACCGGTGCTCTCTTCCAACGAAGCATTGAGCTTTTCCTGCAATCCACCTGCGAGGACCGACTGCAAGTGCTCGACATTCCGGGAAAGGTAGGGAAGGTCGAAGACCATGAACTTGGAATCGAAGCCGGAAAGCACGGCGGTGTTGATTTCCGCTGCCTGAAGGCTTCCCATTTGCATCTGCTCGATATAGTCGCGGTGGGCTCCAAGCTGAGCGCTATGGAAGACCTGTACGTCGACACGACCGTTCGTCCGTTCCTCGACCAGCTTCTCGAACTCGAAGAATGCCTTTACACAGTTGTCCTCGGGATTCGAGGGTGTACCCATCTTGATGACATATTGTCCCTTCGCATCTGCCGCAGGGGCTTCTTTTCCGCCTTGGGCGAATACCATGGTCGAAAAAAGACCAAGAACCAGTAAAAACACGAGCGTTTTTTTCATTTTCTTCTCCTTTTGTGATTCGTGAAATCTAAAACTCCACTTCAGGGAACCAACATGTGTTACTACATGTTTGCATACAGCATAGCATAGGTTTCTGTTTTGGCAACAGTTTTTTTCGTGAAATGCCGGTAGTAGCGGTAAAACACTGCCGAATTCATTTTATTTATATATCTAATATGTATATATCAATATTTCAGCTGAGCAAATCGCTTCAATTTTCATATCTTGCGGGCCAGCATCACCTGGAAATTCTTGAAGATTCATTGCAACCGGTGGCGTCTCCCGTTGGGGTAGCGGGGAATAATCCGGTATTTTTTATTGACTTTTCGAATTTTCAATGCAAGAGTATTAACAACAGGTATGCTACAGGTGGTATCATGCCGGATTTATGAATTTCGTATGACATCTATACACGATACAAATGGCTGGAGGCTTGCACATGTGGGAAATGGTTAACAATAGAAGAATACTGTTCGGTGAAGGGAAGATCGACGAAATTCCCGCCATATTGGAATGGTATGGCCTGAAGAAGGTCTTTTTCGCCTGCTTCAACGCAAATCCGTCAATCCGTGAGCGTGTCTGCGCCGGACTGGATGCGAAAGGCATAGGATACGTGCTCTACCAGAAGGTCAAGGGCGAACCCGACTTGCATGTGATCAACGAGGGGCGTGACCTCTATGTCGAGAGCGCCTGCGATTGCACCCTCGCGATCGGTGGTGGCAGCGTTATCGATGCAGCCAAGGCGATTGGGATGATGGCTACAAATGGCGGTCTGGTCGAGGATTACCAGATGCAGGGCCGGCAAGTCACCAAACTTCCGCCGTTCTTCATTGCCGTTCCGACCACCGCGGGAACCGGTGCCGAGGCCACTAAGGTTTCGGTTGTCAAGAACAACTACAACGGGCTCAAGAAAAGCCTGTACCACAATACGATGATCGCCGATATCGTCATTCTCGATCCGTCTGTCACGACCGGCCTTCCCAAACGACTCACCGCAGCCACGGGAATGGATGCCCTCAGCCATGCGATCGAATCGTATGTATCGCTCAACGCGACGCCCATATCTGAAATGAACGGTCTGCAGGCGATCCGGTTGATCGGCAAGTCCCTGGTCGAAGCATGCGAAAACCCCGACAACCCGGAAGCCAGGGGAGACCTGTTGGTTGCCAGCTTTTTCGGAGGATGCGCGATTTCGGCGGGTATCGGCATCGCCCATATCATGGCCCAGCCGATAGGAGCCATGTATGACATTCCCCATGGCGATGCCTGCTCGATATTCCTTCCCTTGGCCATGGAGTTCAACCTCGACCATGCCACCAGGAAATATGCGCAGATCGCCGAAGCGTTGGGAGTAGCCGACCAGGGTGCAACCGACGGGGAGAATGCACGGAAGGCTGTCGAGGAGGTCAAGCGGATCCGCGCCGCAATCGGTGCCCCGGATTCGCTGAAACCCTATCTGAAGGGCGCACTGCCCGATATGGAGCACATGCTCGATACCGTCAAGCGGACCACCGGCCACATCACCTGCAATCCACGTCCAGTCGATGCGAATGTATACCAGCAGATATTCAATCTTGCATTATAGCGGATAACGCGGTAGTTTTCAGAGAGGAGAGAACCATAGTGGCCAACACCAAATTGTTGTATGAACAAGTCTATGACACCATAAAGACCAGGATTCTCTCCGGCTCCTACCAAGACGGCGAACTGCTTCCATCCGAACGCGAGATCGGCGAACAGCACCGTGTCGACCGTACGACGGTGCGCAAGGCATTGCAGATGCTGGTCGACGACCGCCTCGTGGTCAAGCTTGCGGGTATCGGAACCAAGGTGGTGCGCGATGGTGGTGCATCCATGCTCGCGGAGGATGCCCGGCCGCTGCAGTCCCGAAAGAAAGCCCATGGTACGATCGGTTTTTTCCTTCCGCCATCCGTCCACCGCACCGACCGCATCAGCCAACCATTCTACTCCACCCTCTTCTACCACACCGAAAAGGAATCGAGGGCCAAGGGGTATGCTTGCTTCTACTCCACGCTCGATGAGAACGATGACTTCGAGAACATGCTGGAACGGCAGCACTTCGACGGGATCATCTTTGTCAGCAATGCCGCCGACAAATTCATCCAAATGGCTTTGCAAGCCAAAATCCCCTGCGTGTTGGTGAACGAACACAATCCGAGCATCCTTTCGTACCTGCCTGACAACGTGACCGGCATGATCAACATGTGCGATCATCTGGTGGAGCTGGGGCACCGGAAGTTCGCCCTGGTAACCGGAATCAGCACCTACCTTACCTCCCGCGAGCGCATGATCGGCTGCACCTATTCGTTCCTCAAGAACCGGATAGCCGCCCCGTATATTGTCAGTTGCGATTGGGAACCCGATACCGCCTACCAGATCACAAAGGAACTGTTGACCAGTGTCGACGAACTGCCGACCGCGATTGTCGGATTCAACGACAATATCGCCATCGGGTGCCTCCGTGCCGCCAACGAGCTCGGGCTCAGGGTTCCGCAGGACCTCTCGGTGGTAGGTTTCGACGATATCGAACAGAGCCGTTACTCGATTCCCTCGCTCACCACCGTGCACAGCAGCATACGGGAACTGGCCCTCGGAGCAATCCAGGGCTTGTTCTCCCAAATGCACGAACCCGACAACCTCAAGACCTTGAAAATCTATGTCCCCTGTACCCTCATGCTCCGTGAGTCGGCCGCGGCACCCCCGGCGGTCGCACCCCGGATACAAAGATCGCCACAACCACAAGCCAAGGAAATGCAAGATGCGCAAGATTGACACATTGTTCCTCCGTTGTTCCCACTTCAACCCTACCGATGACGAACTGCGTCGCCTGGCTGCATCGTATCCCCAACTCGATGTGACGGTGACCGACGAGCAGGCCTATACCGACGCGCAACTTGCATCAGCTGAGATTATCGTGGGTTTTCCCAAGGCCAAGGACTTGCCCAAGGCCAAGAACCTGCGGTGGTTGCAGACTCCGAGTGCGGGTGTCGGCCCATATGTCGACAAGAACCTGTACCAACACAGCAATTTCATGCTGACTTCCGCCGTCGGCACCTACGGGCGGCAGATCGGGGACCATGTCATGGGAATGGTGATCGCTTTCAACCACCTGTTCCTCACCTATCATGACCAGATGAAGGAAAAACGCTGGGAACGGTACTTTTCCGTCACCGACTTGTGGGAGAGCACGATTCTCCTCATCGGTCTCGGTGATATCGGCACCAATGTGGCCAAGCGGGCAAAAGCCCACGAGATGCATGTGGTGGCGATCAAACGCACCATCACCGACAAGCCCGACTACGTGGACGAGTTGTACACCACCGACCGGTTGGACGAGATGCTGCCAAAGGCCGATTATGTGGTCTTGTGCACGGCATCCACTCCCCAGACGGAGAACCTGATGGATGCCCGGCGGATCGGGCTCATGAAGCAGGGCTCTTACCTGATCAATGTTGCCCGCGGTGCCCTGGCCGACCAGGATGCGATAGTTGCGGCGCTCGAGAGCAAGCATTTGGCCGGTGCGGGCTTCGATGCGACCGAACCGGAACCGCTACCGAAGGAATCGAAGCTCTGGTCGTTCCCCAATGTGCTCATAACACCCCACTCTTCCGGGCTCTCGCCCAGCGATCCCCACATGGTGTTCGAAATCTTCCTTGATAATCTCGGGCAGTACCTGGGCGACAGGAACATGAAGAACCTGGTGGATTTCGATAGGAAGTACTAACACAAGTACCTGGTACCGAATTTCAATTTTGTATACAAAATCATTAATTGGTGCCAGGCACGTATTTCAGCACATCGCCCATCGAATAGAGACCGGGAGCACGTCCGTTGAGGAATCGCAAGCCCCATAGGACGCCTCTGGCAAACAATAGAAATCGATTCCCATCATTCCTTATTCACAACAAGTACATCGGGATTCTCAATGATAGCAACACGGTAATCGGAGGGGGCTAGTTTGACTGCCTCGTCAAAGGCTGCTTCCGCATTACCAAATAGACGAACGTGTAATATTTCCGCCAAGTCCTCGGTAAGTCCTGTTGAAACCACAAACACGTTGATATCTCGTATAAATGTTGCCAAGAATTGAACAGCCCATTGGTCATCAACCACTTCTTCTGTGGATAAATGCTTTAGTATTGCCTCAGGGGTTGGAAATGCCGGCATCATCTTTTCAAACAATTTTGATCCCGACCCTTCCCTGCATTCCGCAAATAGAATTACTGTTCCATTTTTCTTCAATATTGGCTTTTGAGTAGTCTTTACAACATTGCATCCAAAGAGAGCCTGATAAAAGTTTACTGAACCTGCATGTCCCCCGTAAACCAGAGCAATATCCACCTCTTCAGGTACTGTTCGCATAGCACTTCTTGAATAGATTTCTACGGCTTTCCTATGTGCCTTGACGACATCGCCGGCTGCGACAAAGATAATTTCTCCATTCCCACTCAAAACCACATTAATGATAAAAGGATCCACCAATCTGGCGGCAGCTTCCATGCCTTTCCTTGTTCCGCTCATTTCACAAGAGCCCAATACTCCTCGGGGATACTCAATATTGTAGAAGCAGTGGTTTTCATGAATAGTCTTTTGACTTGCTACAGCAGGGAGGATACTTTTTGCACCACCGGTAAATCCTGCGAATGCATGAGATTTCACCATGCCGATAGTAATTACATGGTCAGCATCCAACACCCTTCTATTTAGATATATATTTGTAGTTTCGGAAATTCTTCCAGCTAATGCAAAAACTTCAGGATTTCTTGCTTCGTTGTCGGCAACGTTATATGAATTCAGAATATGGGAACCAAGGATATTCTCCTTTTCCTTTTCCGTAGGAGACCTATGTAGACCTGTTCCTATCGTGATTGTTGTATCCGCCTTGTTTATTCCTAATGCCTCCAATTGGGATAAGATTAAGGGCAGAATCCGTTTGGTTGGAGTTGGTCTTGTAGCATCATCCACCACAATAGCAACACTTTGGTTCGGATGAATCCGTTCACTTAGTTTTTTACATCCAATCGGGTTGTCAATTGCTTCTACAATCATGTAATCAGAGTAGACCTTACTCTTACTTGAATTCTCGGGACGTACAAATCCCGCTATATGATCATCAGGAAGAACGATATCCTGCGACATTGAACCTGAAGTTAAAGTGATATTCATTTTATCTTACTCCTACAACCCTAATAGTCTGGGAAGAAACATGACGACTGAAGGCACATAAGTAATTAAGAGTAGTATACCAATACTTGCCAGTATGAAAGGCGTCATGGCTTTAGTCAGCTTCTCCATTGGCAAACCACTGATTATAGTTCCAGTGAATAGAGCAGCACCATATGGCGGGGTGATCAATCCAACAATAAGATTGAATCCGAATAGTACTCCAAAGTGAATTGGCTCAATGCCAATTTTCATAGCAATTGGAAACAATATTGGAGAAAGTATTAAAATAGCCGGAAGACTGTCCATCAACATCCCCCAAATCAACAAGAAAACAGTTATAATCATTAGGATAATGTTCTTATTGTCACTAAGGGATAACAACGCCTTGGAAATCATATTTGGCACCTGTTCGGTCGACAATATCCAACCAAAAATATTAGAGGCCCCTGAAAGAAGTAGTATGCTAGCGGCAACTATCACCGTATTGTAAAGCAATTTCCACATGTCACGAAAAGAGACAGTTTTCCGACCATAAACTATGACCAGTATCAGACCATAGGCTACAGCAACAGCAGAGGCCTCGGTAGGAGTGACCAATCCGCCCAGAATTCCACCAATGATGATCAAAGGCATCAATAAAAATGGTATTGCAATCATGAATGATTTGAATTTTTCCCTCGAAGATAGCTTAATATTCGATACAGGAAATCCTTTTATTTTACCCATGAAGAAAATTACTGTTATCTGTGCTAGACCAACTAGAATCCCAGGAATTGCAGCTCCGATCAACAAGGCTCCTATGGAAGTACCGGTAGTCGCACCAATCAGAACCATCATAATACTAGGAGGAATCAATGGCCCTTGTATAGACGAACTGATGGTGAGAGCTGTACTGAAAGGTCTATCGTAACCACCTTTCTCCATCATATCAATTTCCAAAATACCAAGTCCGGCGACGTCAGCAATCGCGGAGCCTGAACATCCCCCAAACAACATACTTGCCAGCACATTCACATATGCCAGTCCACCACGGAATCTCCCAACCATAGCATTGGTAAATTTGAGAAGTCGTTCAGCTGTACCTGAGATCACCATGAGTTCTGCAGCCAGTATGAAAAACGGGATTGCCATTAGTGTGAATGTATCAATTCCAGTAAACATTCTATGTGCTAAAAGATACAATGGTTGTCCACTCAACAACAAATAAATAGCGCTACTAAATAACATTGCAAACGATAACGGAGTTCCCGAGAACATCAAGATCGCAAACAAAGCCAACATGACGGACAATTCAATGCTCATTCACTTCCTCCCATTACTATTCCGTCAGAATCAGGAACTATGTCGATGTAGATTTTTCAACCTACGAGACATACGTAAAATAATTTCAATAATCATGCAGGACCCACCCAGAGGCATTGCTAGATAAACCCATGTATATTTGATCCGTAAAGCTGGAGTACGGCCAATCGGCTTGTGTGTCATAATCTCCAATCCACCTGAAATCAACATGATCAGGACAGAAATCAGTAGAAGATCAATTAACAAATCCCAAATCGCCCTACGTTTCGGGCTCAACTTATCTATAAGAAAGGTCAAGGATGGATGCTTTTCTTCCCTAAAAGAGAGCGTGCTTCCCAGAAATACCATGTATATCATCAGATATCGCGATAACTCGTCACTCCAGAAATATGGCGATGACATTACATATCTTGAGATGACTCCAAACATGACAATAACGAACATAAAAGCCAAACTCATATTTGACAGTATTTCAATTACACGGATGTAAAGTGATTTTCCACCTTTATCCATACTTACCCCCTCTCTACGATAAGGAGTCGCGTATCCGACCCGCGTATACACGACTCCAAATATTGCTATGCCTAAAACATCAGTTCTTAGCTTCTGCCTTTATTGAATCACTAATAGCATTAACCGATTTAAGGAAATCATCAACAAACTTTTGTCCTAATCGACCCTCCATATACTCCCGCACATACGGGATCGCAACATCTTGGAACTGTTTATACTCAGCAGGTGTAGGATAATAAACCTGCATTCCCTTCTCAACAAGTGTAGCAACAGCCATTGCATCGAGAATCTGAGCCATACCATTGTAAACCATCTGGGCAACATAATCGGCTTCTATTACAGCTGCACGCAACTCTTCAGGAAGCGATTGGAACCATTCCTCATTAACCAATGTCGCGCCAACACCCATTACATGGTTCGAGACTGTCAGATACTTCTGTACTTCGAAGAAATTCTGGGCAACAATATTTTGGAAAGGATTTTCTTGACCATCAACAACATTCGTCTGCAGACTTGTGTACAACTCCAAGAATGGAATAGGAACCGGACTTCCACCCATTGACTCAATAAGTTTCATATGGGGAGTAATTTCCATCGTTCGGATCCGCAATCCTTTGACATCTGCAGGTGTTTTGATGGGTCTCTTATTGTTTGTTATATGACGAGGTCCAAACGGAACAACATTCAACAATCTAATCCCGGTCTCTTTGATAAGTTCATTATTCATTTCAGTCATGAAGGGATTATCAACTACGTCAAGAAATCTTGCCGCATGCTCACGAGAGGAAAATAGAAATGGCATATCTACGATTTCCAACTTTGGAAAATAGAGAGAAGCCAAAACACCTGAACTGATATTAGTCATTTCAATCGTTCCTCGAGCTACTTGTTCTGTAGAAGATCGCTGATCTCCAATCTGTCCTGCTGGATATAATTCGACTTTTATCCTTCCTCCGGACAGTCGTTCCAATTCTTGTTTGAAGACAACAGCATAAGCACTCGTTGACTGTTTCATTGGGTCAAATGGATCAGCCCAACTGAATTTCAAGGTATAGCTTTTTCCGGTATCTACTGGAGCAGCCGAAGTTGAAGTAGCGGGAGTCTGCGTTACAGAGGCTGGAGCAGCCTGAGTCTGTTCACCTTCTCCTCCCGCAAACAAAAGGCAGGAAGATACAATCAATAAAATGATCGTACCGAAAACCATTCTCTTTAGTTTCATACAAATCTCCTTTTTTATCTTTTCCTGCAATGCAGGAATGGATTCTCATCAAATGATGCCCAAAGCTTCCATTCTTTTTCCCACGATATTCATTTCCTCTGGAGTTCCTGGAGTAAGCGGCAAACGGGGGTAACATTTTGGATAACCAACCATCGCCATCGCGCCCTTGATCAAACAAACTGGATTTGTACGACCGTTTTGTCCCATCGAACGGATCAAAGGTAATAATTCCAGTTGGATCTTTCCTGCTTCCAGCACATTACCGGTGAGAAAGAGATCTATCATCTTCTTCATTCTATCACCAAAAAGATGACACCCACCTGAGACGAAACCACCAATCCGTTCGCCTCCCTGTGCAAGGGCTTCCAAAACCATAGTGTCATCTCCGCAATAGACGATAAAGTCTTCAGGTGTAGCCAACAAGTATTCACTCATCTGTTTTGGTCGCAACTCTGCTTCTTCTTTGATTGCAACTATATTTTTCTTCTTTGCCAAGATACGCAAGCTTTCGGGTTCAATATTTACCCCGGTAAAAATGGGAATATTGTATAACATGATATCCACATCGACTGCATCTGCAATCAAGGAAAAATGGTTGATAATCTCTATTTGACTAGGCTTGGTATAGTAAGGCGCCACAATCATTACAGTCTTGAAACCCATCCCCTGGGCAACTTTGGTCAACTCAATTGTCTGATTAGTTGAAGCTGTACCAGTGCCGGGAATAATCTGTACTCGGCCATCAAAGGCTTCCTTCATGGTTTTAAAAATTTTAACTCGTTCTTCAATTGTCAATGTGAAGAATTCACCTGTGGTTCCTGTTAAAATGAATGAATCGGCATAATCACGTTCAAGTAGGATTTCACCAATCTGTACCATTGCATCATAATCAACCGACATATCCTCCTTGAACGGTGTTACGACAGGCACCAACCTCTTCCCATACATGGCTTTCTGTAACATAATCGAGCTCCTTTATAAAGTTGACCATTTTCTTCTGACAATCATGTGTTAAGGTTGTCAGACAATCTGTTCTATAAAAATGATGGTAACACGATAATAAATGTGCGTCAATTAAAACTTACAATTGAATTTTTTTAAAATAATTGCGAAAAAAAATCTCTTATAATGGAAAGTAATTGTTGATGAAAATCTGGTTTTATTACTTGCTAAATAAGTATTTAATTGATATTCTGAACAACTTTCTCCATATCTTCCCTTGCAATATCTAAATGCTCGAGCATCGCCCGTGCACTGGCTTTCTCGTCCTTTGCAAGGAGTGCGTTCAAGATTCTCTCATGTGGTTGTGTCGCATTATCTACATGAACTTCAACAGCAAAAGAACGAGTCCGAAATTCCATCATTGGGTCATTAATCAATTTCCCAATCTTTATCAGAAGACTATTTCCTGAAGCCTCAATAATTGCATTATGGAAGGATTCATCAAGTGTAGCAAGTTCGATATTGTTATGTCGTCCCACAGCTGACTTGAATGCTTCATGAATTTCTTGAATCTGATGTATGGATTGATCCGAGGCTCGTCTTACTGCTAATCTCAATGCCAATGGCTCTATTGCCATACGCACTTCTATCAGTTCACTTAGTTCCGCATGCTTTTCGACAAACCAAAATTTGATATTATCAAATGAATTTTCATGATTATGCCGAACAAAAGCCCCTTTTCCAGGTTGAATCTCAATCATACCCGTTGCAGCCAGTACACGGAACGCTTCCCTTACCGTAGATCGGCCAACTCCCAATTGTCCACATAATTCATATTCCGTTGGAAGTTTATCGCCAATCACAAACTCACCTGATATTATTAGTGTCTGCAATTGTTTCACAACTTGATCAGTTATTGAAACTCTTTCAATTTTTTTTATTTTCTGGTTCAAACTATTCTCCTCCACTACAATAATTGTCTGACAGCAGAATAGCATACAAAAAAATACCATGTCTATTTATATGGATGGATTTACGAGAATTTCACGTCGTAACAGTGCTAAAGCAAGTACCTGGTACCGAATTTCAATTTTGTATACAAATTCATCAATTGGTGCCAGGCACGTTTTGTGCGCTCTGCATGTATTTCAGCACATCGCCCATCGAATAGAGACCGGGAGCACGTCCGTGGAGGAATCGCAAGCCCCATAGGACGCCTCTGGCAATAATTGAAGAATCCTCTTCACGATGGGTGAACTCCAAGCGTTCCCCATTGCCTGCGAAAATCACCGTGTGGTCCGAGCGATAGCTGCCGGCACGAAGGGAATGCATACCGATTTCCTTGGGTTTCCTCGAGTTTGCCGTGTTCTTGTCACGGCCGTAGCGAATCACGTCCTCCAAGGCATCACCCCGCTCCTCCGCAATGATCCGTGCGATGGTCCCACCCGTACCGCTGGGTACATCCGGCTTGTTGTTCGCGTGGAATTCGATGACTTCGATATCGTAATCATGTCCCAAGTATCGGGTGGCGACCTTGAGGATTTCCCAAAACGCGTTCATCCCAATGCCATAATTGTGGGAGACCAACACGGGAATACTCTGTGCTGCTTGGCTTATCAGGGCAGTCTGGGCCGCTGAGAGTCCGGTCGTTCCGATAAGCACCGGTATTCTTGAGGCGACAGCGATCTTGAGGTGTTCCATCGTCGCTTGTGGTGTCGAGAATTCAATGAGGATTTCATCGCCCGCGATACTGGGAACCAATGCATCCTGCACGACAATCCCACCGGCAAGCTCCTTACCGATGCAATCGCTACCCGAACGGCCTATGGCTCCGACAATCCGGACATCCTCCGTCTGGGCGGCAGCGGCGAGTATCTTGGTTCCCATCCTTCCACATGCACCGGAGAGTATTGCTTTACAATGTACCTGGTACTGATTTTCAGTTTTGTATACAAAATTCATTTTTCGTACCTGGTACCTTGCAACGCAATAACCTCGATCTCGACCTTGATCCCCCGCAACTGGGCACCGACGGTGGTTCGTGTTGGATAAGGTTCGGGAATCATTGCGCTATAGACTTCGTTCATCGCCGCAAAATCGGCGATATCGGAAAGGTAGACGTTGGTTCTGACGACGTTCGCCATCGAAGAACCCGCGGCATCCAATATTGCCTTCACATTTTGCAAGCATTGCCTGGTCTGATCCTGTACATCGTCGCTTATGGCACCGGTTACCGGATCCTGTGGACGCTGTCCGGCAACAAATATAAAACCGTTGGCGATAATCGCCTGAGAGTATGGACCCGACGGAGTCGGTGCCTCCGTAGTCATGAACGGTACCTTGTCTTCCTTCATCCTCTTGTTCCCCCTGACCGCTGGTGCGGTTGTCTTTGGTTACAAGTATAGCCTAATTTTTCGGTGGTGGAACCAAAGAAGTGTGCCAAGAGTCGAACGACATGATCTGGTCAAGCGGTTTCCGATCGCGCGCCGAACGTTCGATCTCCAAATGTTTCTCATTCAAACCATCGCCATCACCCCGCTTCCCGACAACCATGAGGACTTCCAATACCGCATCATCGGCAATTCCCAACACCTTCTTGGCCTCCAGCGCATTGAAACCCGCTATGGGGTGTACGATCAGATGCTCGGCAACGGCCTGCATCTGATACGCCATCGCGGCCATCCCCAATTCGAAGAAAGCGAAATCGCGGTCTCCCAGACTCATGCTCCACTTCGGATTTGTGACAAAAGCATCGATTGCCGGGGCTTGTTTTGCCCAATAGTTTCCCGCCGAGAGTGTTTCCTTCAGGGCTGTAAGCCTTTGGGTATCCACCACGGTGACAATCCGCCACGGTTGGTTGTTCGCACTCGATGGCGCGAGATGGGCAGCTTCGGCGAGGCGGACGAGCACGTCCTTCCCCACCGGTTCCGGACTAAATGCGCGGTATGCACGTCGCACCTCGAGCTCATGTACTATGGCCATGGTTCGGCCCTCCTTTTACAAATAACAATTCATTGACCTACAGTTCACGCGGCATTTCAACAAAAAGGAAATGCGCACCTTCGGTGGTTGTGAAAACCACATCCTCATCGATGATTTCCATGGCATCCCGGGCTTCCAACACGTCACCCGACACCAGCAGGGTCCCCTCGATGTTCACCAAATAAACCTGGCGTCCCTGTTGTACCGAATACCGCAATTCCGTTCCCGATTCCAGATAGCTGGCGTAGACCGACGCATCCTGATGCAACGCGATCGGTGCTCCCGAACCTTTCGGGCCCACCATGTGGAGCAAAGTGTTCTTGCGTTCATCCCATCCGAACAGATGGTCACCGTAATTGCCGGGCAGGTTCTTTTCATCGGGATATATCCACAATTGCAGGAACCTGAGGGTTGATGCGCCAAGATTGTGCGCCGAATGTCGGATTCCTGTACCGGCACTCATGTATTGCACATGCCCCCGATTCAGCGTCCGACGGTTCCCCATGCTGTCCCCATGGGTCAATTCACCATCGACCACATAGGATATGATCTCCATATCCCTATGCCCGTGCATATCGAACCCGCCTCCGGTTTTCACCAGGTCGTCATTCAGTACCCGCAACACCCCGAAACGCATATTCTCAGGGTTGTGGTAATCTGCAAAGCTGAAGTGGAATCTCGAATACAGCCATCCGAGATCCGATCGGCCAAATTCCTTCTCCCGTATAGTCCGTTTCATGTCAAACTCCTTGTTTGTCGTTCCCATATGCCGAGCAGGTCCACCAACTCTTCCAATTGCACATCCGTAAGTCCAGTGCAGCTTTGGGAAATCCGCTCCTCTTCAAGGGGGATGGCGGTTTCCGCCAATCGACGCCCCTTTTCGGTAAGCCAGACGTACCGGCAACGACCCTCGTTTCTTCTATCGACCAATCCCGCATCGCCCATCTTCACCAACAGTTGACTTACGTTGCCCTTGGTCACCAGCAAACGGTTGGAAAGTTCCTGTTGTGTCACCCCTTCCCTGCCGTACAATTGGGCCAAAACATCAAACCATGCGGTGTTGATGCCCAGAGTCTTGAACTGCCGTTCTCCCGATGCGGACATGCGTTGATAGACTCTCATGAGTCTCGTCCAAGCCCGCACCAACTGTTTCTTTTGTCCTTGTGTAGTGTCCATACTTTTAGTTTAGTACTAAACACTCAAATCGTCAAGGAACCAAATGAAAGGTATCAATACCTCCAGGGGCGGGTCCTGGAAAGTGGAGGCTTCGCCTCCTTCCCCGCCCCAAGAGGCGAGGTATGGATCCTTACGTTGCCTGCACTCGCTCGGGAGAGTGGACCATTGCATGGTCCCTTTCCTCTCGCTCCGTTTGGCTATGAAAGGCCACTTCGGTCGCCTTACGTTGCCTGCACTCGCTCGGGAGAGTGGACCATTGCATGGTCCCTTTCCTCTCGCTCCGTTTGGCAATCCAAACTTTCAAAGTTTGTGTATAGATTATTCCCAATTGTCTTTATGGTATTCTTTACAAGGGTTTTATGATACTCCGGCCGTCGCGCATCGGGTGATAATGGATCATCTTCTGTTCGTGCAGTACCACCAAAGCGACTTCGGCGTCGTGGAATTCCTTCTTCAAGATCTCATGTAGCCATGATTGGTTGCACGGTTGCTTTTGCAGCTCAACTATACGTTTCAATATTTCTTCATACATGGAGAAATCCTTCAATGACAATTGACTATATCTTGTCACAATTAATGAAAAATGCAAGGTCATATGACAAAAGTTTTATTGCAAGTATAAGTTATCGTACCAACACCTCTTATGGTGTTAGGATAAAAATCGTCGAGTCATCGTGCATTTATTGTGAAGATCACGAATTGGCGCTACGATGTGGCCATGGTGGTTCGAAGGAGTATCGTTGTGGAGCGAATAGCATGTCAAAATGTGGTTCTTGATTTGGATGGTACGCTGTGGGATCCCATGGAGTTGAGCATGGAGGCATGGCGCCAAGCCTGCCTCGAACATGGGGTCGATCCAAAGCTCCTTGTACGAGAACGGTTTGCCCGCGCTTTCGGACACCCCGCCAGCGTTGTCGGAGAAATCGTGTTGCCAGCGGTGAGCAAGTCTCTGCAAACCAAGGTGCTCGATACGGCCAACGAACTGGAAGTCCAGCTGATCGGAACAAGTCTCGGCGTGTTGTTTGATGGTGTGAAGACAACCTTGGAGCATTTGGCCCGGTCAAGAAGGCTGTTTCTGTGCAGCAACTGCCAATCGGGTTACATCGAGGCATTCCTGCTCACCTATGGATTGGAGAAAATGTTTGTCGATTCCATATGCTCGGGAGATACATCGCAGGGCAAAGGCATCAACCTGGGGATGTTGATTGCGCGAAATTCGATTGTCGATGCTGTAATGGTCGGAGACATGCATAGCGACTATGATGCGGCACGTCTGAACAATCTGCCCTTTATTTACGCGTCGTACGGGTTTGGTGACTTGCGGGAGTTTGATGCCAAAATCGATCGGATCGACGGGCTTTTACACGTACTGGCATAGGAAATTCACAGGAAAGTTTACCTATCCAACGACAATTTTCCTATGCACAACCTGGAGTTTGATTGACCACTTTCGCAAGGTTTCGGCAGATGCACACGTTGCCATCACCCGGTCGGCATCAGATTTCTTGTAAAGCTGCGGGATCCGATAGGGATTCCATCGCCATGTAGGAACTTGCCCGATCTGACGCGAAATCTTTCGCATATCGTACTCGTCCAACGTTGGACAGACTGTTGTCCGCACCTCCCAACCGATGTTTAACCGCTGCAAAAGATGCAATGTTTGCTCTACTGTATCCGGATCGGCCCGAACTCCACATATTTCTCGATACCGGTTCCACGGAGCTTTTACATCGAGCGCAACATAATCGACCAGATGGTGGCTCAACAACTCATCGACCATCATCGGCGATGATCCGTTGGTATCAAGCTTGACTTCGAAGCCCAGCCGCTTGATCCCATCCACAAGTTCGGGAAGGTCCTCGTGCTCGGTAGGCTCACCACCGCTGACCACCACGCCTTGGAGCAACCCTACCCGGCTGGTAAGGAAGGAAAATAAATCGGTACCTGGTACCGAAAATGAATTTTGTATACAAAATCCCAAATTGGTACCTGGTACCATCGTGCGATTATGGCAGTAATAGCAATCATACCGACACCCTTGTGTGAACACCACACAAGCCACACGCCCGGGAAAGTCGAGCAGTGTGGTCTTTTGGATACCCGCTATTCGCATAGCGCCAGATTCCCATCGGCTGTGGTTCCGAGAGGGACCGAGTAGAGCTTGCGTTCACGATACTCTTCCTTCTTCCCCGGGTGGAAGTCGCGAACCGGCCTGAGGTAGCCGACGACACGAGTCCAGACCTCGGTTTCCTTGCCACATGTGGGACACACGAGCTGTTCGCCGACCAGGTACCCATGATCTTCGCAGGTGGAGAAGGTCGGAGTCAATGATACATAAGGAAGCTTGTATTTGGAAAAGATTGTTCGTAGCAAGGTCTTGGCCACAGAGATATCGGGAATACGTTCACCCAGATAAAGGTGCAGGACTGTACCTCCGGTATATTGGCACTGCAGCGCATCCTGCAAATCCAACGTCTCGAACAAATCGTCGGTGTATCCGACCGGAAGTTGGCTGGAGTTGGTATAGTAGGGAACATCGGTACCGGCGGTGACGATATCGCCGAAGGTTTCCTTGTCGAGCTTGGCCAACCGATAGCTGGTTCCCTCGGCGGGAGTAGCCTCAAGGTTGTAGTAATGGCCGGTCATGCTTTGGTAGGTAGTGATCCGATCCCGTAGCATCTCCATGGTATCCAGAGCGAATTGCTGTCCTTGCATAGTTGTCAGGGCTCCGGCATCACCCAATAGATTCAGACACGCCTCCTGCATACCGACCAACCCGATGGTACTGAAATGGTTCGCCCAATACGAGCCTTCGCGTTGCTTGATACCGGCTAACCAGCGGGCACTGAAAGGGTACATGCCCCGATCGGTCTCCTTCTCGACGACCTTGCGTTTCAACTCGAGACTCTCGGAAGCAAGATCAGCCAATTCCAACAGCCGCATATGAAAATCCGCTACACTTTCGGACTGGAAGGCGAGTCGGGGCAAGTTCAATGTGACCACCCCGATCGATCCGGTCAGTGGGTTGGATCCGAACAATCCGCCCCCGCGCTTGCGGAGCTCGGTGGTATCGAGGCGCAGTCGGCAACACATGGAAAGCGCATCCTCCGGCGACAAGTCGCTCGATATGTAATTGGAGAAATAGGGAATGCCGTACTTGCAGGCCATCTCCATGATCGCATCTGCGACCGGCCCCTCCCAGAGGAAATCCTTGGTGACATTGATCGTGGGAATGGGAAATGTGAAGACCCGGCCGCTCGCATCACCTTCCATCATCACCTCGCAAAAGGCGAGGTTGAACATGTCCATTTCGTGTTGGAATTCCTTGTATGTTTCTTCCTGGGCTTCTCCACCGATAACCACACTCTGATCGCGCATCCGTTTCGGGACAGTCAAGTCGAAGGTGAGATTGCTGAACGGGCATTGGAAACCTACCCGTGTGGGAACGTTGAGGTTGAAGATGAATTCCTGGACCGCTTGCTTGACTTCGACTTGGGAAAGCTTGTCTCGCCTGATGAAGGGAGCACAATAGGTGTCGATTGAAGACCAGGCTTGTGCTCCGGCACTTTCCCCCTGGGTGGTGAATGTGGCGTTCACCAATTGCCCGAGCAAGGATCGCAAGTGCTTGGCCGGTTGTGAGGAGACTTTCCCGGAGATGCCACCGAATCCCATGGTCAACAACTGATGCAAATCCCATCCGCAACAATAGGTGCCGAAAAACCCGAGGTCGTGGATGTGGAAGGCACCGGAGAGATGGGCTTCCCTGATGTTCTGGGGGTACACTTCATGTAACCAATACCGCTTGGTGAACGATTCGCGGATGTAGTTGTTCATGCCGTTGACAGACTTGCGGGTATTGGCATTTTCCTTGATCAACCAATCCTTGTCGTCCAGATAGTCATGGAACAGCTGTTGTGTAGCGTCTATCAGAATTCGTCCTTCCCTCACCTTCCGCCTCTCCTCGCGATACAGGATATATGCTTTCGCGGTCGCTACGGCGCCATCATGCATGAGTTGCTTTTCCACGAGGTCTTGGATGGTTTCGACATCCAGTTGTTCGGTTCCGAGCGCCGCAGCCTCATTGAGCACCTGACGGGTCGTTGTTTCGGTGTCGATGGCTTCGCCCGCCGCTTTGGCGGCCTTGGCGATGGCGTTGGCGATCTTCTGTCCATCGCAGAAAACCACTTGTCCGTCGCGTTTCAGGATATGGGTGAGCATTGCTTCCTCCTGCCGCCTTGGATACTATGGACGCGGGAGGTGGACAGGGGGATAGTCCTGTCTATTCCACGCCTTTGCCATGCTCCGTGGCGGCGTGTCTATGCAGGGAGGTCTTCTGGCTCAGGTTCCTCGGAATACTGCCACCTTCCCGGATTCTTCCAGTGGTATCTCGGCAGCTCCTCACCTTCACAGCGGCGGGACCGCGTGGGCATATACACCCAACTTCCCTGTCCTGCATACACAATATATGGTGTAGTTGTACCATACGGTACGCTAGTGATAGTAATCCGTTGGTCAACTATTGTCAATTAAAATAAAAATACTTCTGATGTTTCCGGTTCAGGGTCCTAGATGGTTGCACAGCGAATGGGTGGTACGTTGTACCTGGCATACCAGAATCATGGTATTTTCAACCATGGAAACTTTTCTTCGATGGTGAATACCACCTATAACACGATTCAAACGGGAACCGATTCCACCATCCACTAGTACAATAGATATAAAAAGAGCGAATATTTAACTTCCAGCAAAATTTGGCACGATTCTTGCATATATCCCCATAGGCGCCTGAGCGTCAGAATTTCATAATATAGAGGACTCAACATGAAGAAAACAACACAGAAAATCGTGGCATTGGTAATCATTGCCATCAGCAGCATGGCTTTCGTCTTCGCATCACCGAACAGTAGCGGTTGCGAACCCTACCCGTACAGTTCATACATTGGATTCGAACACGGCTCGTCTGAAATCGAAGGCGAGGACGCCCCATTTGTTGGGATTATGTTCGGATCCAAGGTTTCATCGAGAACTTCGATGGAAGGGTACGTCAGGGCCCAAGCCCTCTCCGATTTCCCCGAATCAAACCTCGGATTGGAAATCGCCGATACCGAATCGGCTTTTGCCTTCATGGCTGGCGCAACCGTGACGACACGGCTTTTTCGTGACGCCCTGTTCAACCCGTTCATCCAGTTCGGAATCGGTAATATGGCGGTCGGGTACTTCCAAGAGTCCGCCGACGGCGAGGAATACAGAGTCGAGGAATTGAACAACTATTTCTTCAGCGAAGCAGCAACCGGCCTCGAGGTCAACATATTCCGGGGATTG